>Ga0310786_10001389_pt1 | contig 38991 bp, 32 predicted proteins | sample AusTroGonzalo_MG_FD_203881 | JGI IMG/M metagenome (GOLD analysis project Ga0310786, IMG submission 203881) | Bovine rumen microbial communities from tropical cattle in Woodstock, Queensland, Australia - Gonzalo_03 (v2) (version 2) | ecosystem: Host-associated > Mammals > Digestive system >... | reverse complement strand
AATATGGAGAAGTACGAGAAGTACCAGCGCGAGCAGGTGGCGGAACTCCGCCGTGCCGAACAGCAGCACCACGCCGACATCCGCAACATGTCGGGAGCGTTTACCGACCCGCGCGACGGCCAGACCTACCGCACCATCAAGGTGGAAGGGCGCGAATGGTTTGCCCAGAACGTGAACTACGAAGTGCCGGGGCATTCCTGGTGCTACGAGGACAAGGAAAACTACTGCACCCGCAGCGGAAAGCTTTACGACCTGGAAGGCGCTCGTCAGGCTTGCCCGCAGGGTTGGCACCTGCCGCGTGACCGCGAATGGATGGATATGCTCGTGGGGCTTACCAAGTGCTACGAAGGCGTAGACAAGTGCGGCAAGTTTGCCGAGAAGATGAAGGCGACTACCGGCTGGCACGGCGGTGGCGGTACGGACGAGTACGGATTCTCCGTGTACTCTTCGGGCTACCGCAAGGTGATTGGCAAGTCTACCGTGAAGTACGAGGAAATGGGCGAGTACGCCGGTTTCTGGAGCGCGCAGAACGGTCGCAACGAAACCATCTGGCTCTGGTCCATGGGCCGCATGAGCGACCAGATGGTGCGCCAGCTTGTTCCGAACAATGCGAAGAACAACGCCTATTCTGTCCGCTGCATCAACGGGAATTGACACTTTAACGTCATCCTCGCGAAGGCGAGGATCTATACATTTAAAAGAAAGACTCCCACCCGGGAGCCTTTCTTATATCTTGTCGCATCGGGGGCTGAGCCCAGACCGCTTCGATTACATCTGCCTGATGGGGAAGAGGCCGAGCAAGTCGAGCACGTTTTCGAGCACGATCTGCGTGGCCTGTACCAGGAATAGCCTGGACTTTTCTTCGGCACTCCCGAGCACGCGGTCTTCGTGGATGAACTTGTGTGCGGCTTCCGCGATTTCGAGGGCGTACTGCGCGAGAACGCTCGGTTCGTCACCAGCAACTGCTCCCAGAATCTTTTCGCCTTTCTTGGCGAGCAGGTTGATGAGGCTGTAGGCGGCATCGTCGGTGAGTTCGGCGAAGTTCACGCCTGCAAGGCTAGCGGCGAGGTCGGCACGTTCAATGCCCGCCTTGCGCATGATGCTGCAGAGGCGCACGTGGGCGTTCTGCACATACGGACCGGTATCGCCTTCGAAGCTCATCACTGCATCCCAGTCAAAGCGCACATCCTTCAGGCGGCTGTTTTTGAGGTCGTTGAATGTGAGGGCGCTAATGCCAATCTGGCGTGCGATGAGTTCCTTGTTCTCGAGTCCCGGATTCTTCTCGTCGATGAATTCGAGAATCTTCTTCTGGGCGGCCTCGATCACGTCGCGGAGTAGGCTTGCAGTACCCGTGCGGGTCTTGCCCTTTTCCCACTTGCCGTCGACCAACTGCAGAATCACGCCGAACGGGATGTGGTACATGTCCTTGTACCATTCTCGTCCCATCTTCTTGAGCACGTGGAACACCTGCTTGAAGTGGAGCGCTTGGCCAAGGTCCACCACGTAGAGGCACTTGTCGAAATTGTATTCCTTCTTGCGGTAGCAGGCGGCGGCGAGGTCGCGGGTCGCATAGAGGGTAGAACCGTCGCTCTTGCGGATAAGGCAGGGGTTCAGGTCGAATTCGTCGAGCATCACCACGTCCAGGTCCTGGCTCTTGACCATCAGGTTCTTTTCGCGGAGTTCGTCGAGGATGGCCGGAATCTTGTCTTCGAAGAAGGATTCGCCGGTGTAGTGGTCGAAGCCAACGCCCATCATGTCGTAGATGCGCATGAGTTCCTTGAGCGTCGCCGCACGGAAGGCGGTCCAGAGTTTGCGGTAGAATTCGTCGCCCTGTTCGAGTTTCGTGAAAGCGGCGCGCGCTTCGTCTTCCAAACCCGGCTCTTCCTTGCTCGCCTTGGAGAAGGCGGCGTAAAGGATGTTCAGTTCCTTCACGGTGAGGCTGTCGAGCGTGGCGTCGTCTGTGGGGCGGTTTTCGCGCAGGTACATCACGATGAGCTTGCCGAATGCGGTGCCCCAGTCACCGAGGTGGTTAATGCGTTCCACCTTGTAGCCGGCTGCCTTGTAAATGCGGGAAAGCGAATTCCCGATCATTGTGGAGCGCAGGTGGTGGAAGGCGAGTTCCTTGCCGATGTTCGGGGAGCTGAAGTCAATGCACACGACCTTCCCGTTCGGGGTGGCGTGCCCGTATTCGAGGCCCTTCGCTGCGATTTCTTCGAGCGTCGACTTGGCGAGGAATCCGCGATCGATGAAGAAGTTCAGGTAGCCGTTCACGGCTTCCACCTTCGAAAGACCCGCAGGGAGTTTCACCTGTGCGGCGAGGTCTTCGGCAATCATCTTCGGGGCCTTGCGCATCACCTTCGCGAGCGAGAAGCAGGGAATGGTGAAGTTGCCGTGGCTCGTGTCAGGCGGCACGGAGATAAGCTTGAGTGCGGCTTCCTTCTCGAAGGAGCCGGTGGCGGCGAGCGCCTCTGCGATTTCTTGCTCAAACGAGTTCATTGTCGTCGGCCTTCTTGGTGTTAGTCTTCACAAAGTCGTTTTCGTCGAGGGATTCAATCTTGCCGTCGGCATACAGGCGGTCAAGCGAAATCTCGTTACGCTTTTCTTCTTCGAACAGGTGGACCATCAGGTCGAGGCCCGCATCGAACACGGCCCAGCGTACGCCTTCCTTGTATTCCACGCCCACGGAGGGGAGCTTGTTCGCCTTGAATTCCTTGCGCAGTTCGTTCAGAATCGCCTGCATCTGGGCTTCGCTCTCGCAGGTCGCCACGAGGAAGTAGTCCGTAACGTCCTTGATGCCGCGCAGGTCCATCAGCTGCACGTTCTGGGCGCGCAGTTCAAACAAAATGCTTGCGCCAATCTTTACGGATTCCGGCAGGTCTTGCTTAGTTGTTGTCATCTGTTTCTCCCTGTTCGGGTTTTATTATTTGTTCAAAGTCTTGTCCAATATACACGGCCGCGTCCACATAGGCGCGTTTGCTCACTACGGTAAGGACATTCTCGGTGTGCAGAGTCTTTGCCAGCGCCTTTGCGCCTTCCCATTCCGGGTTGCGGATGACAAGGATTGTCTCCTTGTAGTTCCTGAGCCGGTCGTTTCCGAAACTCACCACGTCGAACCCGTTCTCGCGCAGGTAAGTGCGCATCTTTGCCGCAGCGCCCTGTACACCGCAACTGTTCAGCACTTCCACGTCGCCTTTGTAGGTCCTTTTTTCGTGAACCACCACCTTCTCTTCCTTGCAGCCCGAAAGGGCTATCGCGCTTGTTGCCAATGCGGCAAAAACGAGCGTGCGGAAATTTTTGTTGAGGATGTCGTGGCCGGATAAAATCACGTGTCAAAGATAGAAATTTTCGGCGGGGCGTAGATTTTCTACCTGCAATAATAACTCGTTCTCCACGGGCATCCTTCGTAGTAACGGAACGGGCCGTAAGCCTTCCTCGCATCGTCCTCGTTCACGAACATCAGGCGGATGTAGGAATTCTCCGTGGGCTTGTATTCGAGAGCCACTGCGGGGAGCACGAACTCGACTTTGCCCTGGCGGACATCCTCTTTCGCGATGGGCGCGCTGGAACTGAAGTTGGCATACAGTGGCATCCAAAGTCCAAGGTCTGCATACAAATGAAGGTCGGGCCTGAATTCGTAGGCGAGGTGCGCAAGGTAACTGTGCTGTGCGAAACTCCCGAACGGGCCACTCACAAAACTTGCAGAATAGGTGAATGCCGTGCTCAGTGCTGGGTCTATGGAAGAGCGACGCAGAAGTCTCTCGCGCGGGAAATGGGTGTGGTTCCACGGGATCCCGTCATCGGGGTACACGTATACGGTGTCGACCGTGGAATCCTGCTTTGCCGTGGTTGCATCGAGCGTCGAATCCTTCGCGGTTTTTTCCGCAAAGGCAAACACTGCCGCAAATAAAATAAGCCACACGAACCGCATACTGGGAATATAGCAATTAGAGGCCGAGGCGCCCCCTGTTTTTATACGATTTCGTTCTTCGCGTTCACGTGGACCACGGTGGGCTTCCACGTTTTTGCCTCTTCCTCGTTCATACTCGCGTAGGCCACGATAATCACGAGGTCACCGGGCTGTACAAGCCTTGCCGCAGCGCCGTTCAGGCAGATTACTCCGGAACCGGCGGGGCCTTCGATCACGTAGGTGTCGAGCCTGTTGCCGTTGTTCACGTCGAGCACGCCCACCTTCTCGTAGGGGAGGATGTGGGCAGCATCCATCAGGTCGCGGGCAATAGTGATAGAACCCTCGTAGTTGAGGTTCGCATCGGTAACTGTTGCGCGGTGGATCTTGGATTTCAGAAGTTCAAGCTGCATGGCGCTTGTCTAGAACTTGACCTGGAAGGCTCCGAGAACGCCCTTGTCGGGTGTGGGGAGAATGCCGAAACTGAAGCGGTTTGCATCCGGGTTGCTGTCGTTTCGCGTGCCGAAGAATGCATCGCCGAACGACCAGATATGTGCGCCTGCCACAAAGAGGAGGCCGTACCACCAGGCCGTGCTGCCGTCAACAGCGAGATAAACGGTGACACCGACGCTTGTGATCCACAGGGCGTCCATCCAGATAGCCTTCATGGACTGGTCGGTTTTCCACTGGTAGTAGCTGGGGAGGAGCAGGGATATGTATGCAAGGCCCTGGTTGCCGGACTTGTGCCTGTAGGAACGGTCGATGTCGGCATCTTCCATGCCTTGAGAACGCTGGGCAAGCCAGTCTTCTTCGCTCACGCCGAGCTTGTTCCAGGGTTTCTGGAGGTATTCGGAAATGCGGACGCCGAGTTCCACGAGCCTCGTGAGTTTGTCTCTCGTGAGACCCTCTTCCTTCGCCTGCTGGAATTCCCACTGGGTGAGTCCCAGGTCTTCGTAGCGGAAACCTTCCCACTGGTCGCCGGAAGCCTTCGCCTCGCCGGCGGACTCGCTACCCGTGGATTCGTCGCTAGCAGATTCGTCGTCCCCGTACGAGTAGGACTGCTCGGTAGAATCGTCATTTGACGGCTCGTCGTCGAACTGCGCGAAAGCCATCGCACCGACAAAGAACACTGCTAGAACAATCTTGCTCCAAATAGACATTATTTACCTACTCTTTTCCGTAATGCCGGGGGAGGGAATCGAACCCTCACACTCTCGCGAGTACCGGATTTTGAGTCCGGCGCGTCTACCAATTTCACCACCCCGGCTTAGGGGTAACACAAATATAGCACAAATTTCGCTTTTTTTGTAGGGAAAAAAGGCGATAATTGCTTATTTTGAGCGAATTTCGGGGGGAAATGTCCCGATTCGCAATTTTATTTTTTCAAAAACGCCCGGAATTCCACGTTGAGGGGAGCGAGTTTCTTGGCGCCGAAGTCAATGGCCTTTTCCTTTGTCTCGAACTTGCCCGTCTGCACGAGGTACAGCGTCTTGGTTTCGCCCACGCGTTCCTCGATCGTGCCCGCGATGCCCTGCTTCTTGAGGTTTTTGACAAGCAGTTCCGCATTGGCCTTCACGCCGAACGCTCCCAGCTGGAGGTACCAGTACTCTTTCGGTTCGTCGGCTTTTGTCGCCGGTGCGGGCTCTGTCTTCTTTTCAGGTTGAACCGCCGGTGCCGGTGTCGCCTTTGCCGTAGTGTCGGGGGAGGCTTTCGAGGTGGAGTCGGGTGCGGAAGTCGGGGTCGTGTCCTGGGCCGCGGGCTTTTCTACGGGTTTTTGTTCCGTTGCGGGCTGTTCGACTGCCGGCTGTTCCGCCTTTGTCGGCTCGCTTACCTGCTGGTCGGCTGCCGGGGCTTCTGCGGCGGGTTCGTCGAGGCGCTTGCAGGCCTCGTCGAGGGTCGCCTTCTTCACCTTGGGCTGGACAGCGGCGCAAATCTTCTTGAGCACTATCGCCTGGTGCGGCTGTGATGTCTCGATGGCGTGGATAAGCGCTTCTGCAGCCTTCTCGTTACGGCCCATGTATAGCTGGAACTGCGCCTTGGTCATCATGAGGTCGGCGTATACGGCTTTTTGCGGGTTCGTTTTCTTGATAAGGCTGTCGAGGCGTTTGCCTGCAATGCCGAATTCCTTTGCAGCCCCAATCTGCGAGAGGGCGAGCACGTTCCACAGGTAGCATTCTGTGCGCACGGAGTCGGGTTCGTTGGGGCATGCCTGTTCGAATAGCTTGGCGGCGTCTTTCCACTTGCCGGCCACGTAGGCTTTCTGTGCGTCGGCGATGGTCACGGTCGCCTGCGTGTCGGCGGGTGCCGCTACAGCGGGCTGTGTTGTAGCTGCCGGCTGCGTTGCAGTGGCTTTTGCGGGAGTCTGCGCAAATGAGTTTATACTGAAAAATGCAGATAAGATAACCGCAGCGGCGCAAATGTTCTTGAATTTCATTTTCAAATCCACCTTTCTCATCTAGACCAATTTCCCTCTAATCGTCCAGCCCCTGATATCATCCAATTTAACTTTCACGTAGTCGCCCGGCTTCACAATCTGGCCTTCTTCAGGCTTGAAAACGACCTTCTTGAAGTTGTCGGTGCGTCCGCGCAGTTCCGTCTCGTCGCGCACGGAGTTCTTTTCGACCAGTAGTTCCTCGGTACGGCCGAGCATCATCTGGTTACGCTTGAGTGTGATGGCGTTCTGCAGTTCCACGAGGCGCGTGTGGCGCTCGTTCTTTTCCTGTTCGGTGAGCGTCTCGGTTTCCTTGTACGATTCCGTGCCCTTGCGCGGGCTGTAGATGAACATGAACGCAGAGTCGAACTGGCAGGTTTCAAATGCCTTGAGGGTGGCCTCGAAATCTTCTTCCGTTTCGCCCACGAATCCGCAAATCACGTCGGTGGAAATCCCGTAGAACGGGTCATGGCTCCGCAACTGCTCAATAATCGAGAGGTACTGCTCCATGTTGTGCTGGCGGCGCATCTTCTTGAGCATGGCGTCGGAGCCGCTCTGGATGGGGATGTGCGCGTAGTGGCAGACCTTCGGGTTGTTCAGCAAAACGTCGATGAGTTCGTTCGTGTAGTGCCTCGGGTGCGGGCTCGTGAAGCGGATGCGGCGGATGCCGCCAATCTCTGAAACCTTTGTGAGCAGGTCGGCGAAGTTGCCGCCTTCCGTCTTGTAGGCGTTCACGGTTTGCCCTAACAAGGTCACTTCGGTAATGCCGTGATCGGCAGCCTTGCGGACTTCGGCGAGCACGTCATCCATGTCGCGGTATTTTTCGGGCCCGCGCAGGTACGGCACAATGCAGTAACTGCAGCGCTTGTTGCACCCGCGCTGGATGGCAACGAACGTGCTGAAATCGTTCTGGAGTTTTGCGTATTCGCCGAGGTAGTTCTCGTTCAGGTCCTCGTCGATGAACATCTTGTGGTGCGTCTGGTGCAGCGGGCTATGTGCGTCGCCGAGCAGCAGTTCCGGAATTTTCTTGTATTGGTCCGGGCCCACGATGTAGCTCACGTTCGGCAGGCGCTTAAGCAGTTCCGGCCCGCGGTTTTTCGCCATGCAACCGCAAACGACCACCTTCACGTCGGGATTTTTCCGGTTCAGGTACTTGAGCTTGCTGATGTTGGCGATGGCGGTTTCCTCGGCCTTTTCGCGTACGCTGCAGGTATTCACGATGATGAAGTCGGCATCTTCCTGGTTGCTCGTTTCGACGCAACCGCTCATGTCGAGTTCTTGGGCGATCATCGCCGAGTCGTACTCGTTCATCTGGCAGCCGTAAGTGGCCAAGTGGTATTTCTTCATGCGCGCAAAGATAGCAATTTTTCGCTACTCAATACACGAATATGAGCAGAAAGGCGACGACGATGATGGCGCATATAAGGCTGCACATGGGAACCTCCTTTTAGGGTTCCCTACAAATATACTTTCTTGGAATGTCATATTTTGACATTTTGAAAGTTTTTGAAAAATCTAGCTTCCAGTTTAGGCCGTCAAGCCTCAAATTTCTATATTTTCCGCATGTCCTTGCTGCTTGCACTCCTGTTCCTTGCCCTGTTCATAAGCGCCATCGTGCGCGGGCAATTTTCTTACGGCAAGGCGGACTACAGTTTCCGCGAACATCCGGTGCAGTTCGTGATTGTGCTGGTGTTCATTCTGGGCGTTTCTGCGTTGTGCTTTTACAGGTTCCTGGTCGAGATGGGGGTGTTCCGGTAACCTAGAACGCTTCCCGGCTTTCCCAGATTTCGGCTTCGGTCTGGCAGATGTCCTTTTCGGACTCCATGGCCTCGCCGGTCATCATGTAGATGGCGTCATCGAGAAGGGCCGCAAAGACGCAACGCTGGTATTTGCCCATCACGGTCTTGATGGTGCCGTACTTTTTCTCGCTGTTGAATACGGGGCCTGTGACGGTCCCTTGCTGCAAGGACTGCTGCTTCAGGGTCCAGTAATCGTGATCCCATTTCAGGTAGTAGTTGATGAAAGCTTCTTCGCTCGCGTCTTTCTCTGCCGTGAAGCTGGAGTCGCGGTAGAGGTCGATTTTCATCATGGCCCTCAGCTGGATGCTTTCCTGTTCCTTGCTGCAGGTAAAGAAGGCGAGGTTCTTTTCCAGGGAGAACATGTCGGTCCGCATGTCCCATTCGCCGTCAAACTTGAACGTGAGCGGCTTGGGGGCGGGAACGTTCAACTTAGTGCTCAAGATTTTCGTGTAGAGCCCGCCGAATGCGGAAACGGAATTCGTCGTGACGGAGGGGTGTTCGCGGCTCGGGGCACAGGCGACAAGCAGCAGGGCGATGGACAGCAATAATAATTTTTTCATGTTTCTTCCTAGTTTATTTTAAATGTAACAAAAATTGAGCCGTGCGCCCTATAAAAAAGTGCTGCACGCCCGATTTTGGCGGATAGAAAAATTGCTCATTCGGTGCATTTGCTATATTCTCGGTCATGATTTCCAGAATTATTAAATCCATGTTTGTTGTGGCGGTTGCATGTGCGGCATCCTTTGCCGACGAGGCCATCCGCTTTGTTCCCGAAGTTTACCCCATCGGTGAAATCGAGCAGGGCGACCAGAAACACATCGTGCTGCAGGGCGCGAACACCACGGGCGCCGCAATTGCCCTCGAAAACGTGTTCGGCCAGGGAATCGGCATGTCGAACTTCAAGTTCCCGCAAAAGATTGCCGCGAACGCTACGGTGACCATCGAGTTCGACATGGATTTTTCGGGCATGGAAGGGAAGATTGAACCGGTAGTGGTGCTTGTTGCCGCCGGTGGCAAGCCCTATACGGCAAGGCTTTCGGGCCTCGTGAAGGCGCCGGTGTTCTTCGGCGAGAAACTTTTCGATGCTGGCTTCTACAAGGCGGGCGAAAAGCGCGAGTGGACGTTCTACGTGTGGGAGACCGACAAGAAGGCTCGCCCCGATATTGAACTTTCCCCGGAAGCGGCCAAGCAGTTCTCCATGAAGGCAAAGCCCGTGATGCTCAACGTGGACAAACTTGACAAGATCAAGGAAGGCGGCAAGGTGCCCGGGCTCAAGGTGACGCTTTCGACGAAGGGGCTTACCCGCGAGGGCTGGGAATTAAAGCAGAAGAGCATCCGCAAGATTGTCTCGTTCAAGAGCAAGAAGTTCCCGAAGGCTACCCCGGAGGTGCTTATCGTGGGCTACTGGAACGAGTAGTCCGGCGCTCAAATTGCGAAAATTTTGCTTTTTTCGCAATTTCGCCTTGAAAAAAGACCCGAGTTTAACTAACTTTGGCATACTCTTACGAGAGACCTCGGGATGTAGCTCAGCCTGGTAGAGCGCTTGAATGGGGTTCAAGAGGTCGCTGATTCGAATTCAGTCATCCCGATAAGAAAGGGTCCGCAGCTTAAGCTTGCGGGCCCTTCACTTTTTTGTGCGGCATCCTGAGTCGCGCAATGAGCCTGTATCAGTTCTCGGGCGGCTTGTATTCTTCCTCGGTGGTGTGTTCCGGGTTCCACAGCACCACCTTGTTGCGCCCGCTCTCCTTGCCGTTGTAGAGCGCCTTGTCGGCCAGCTGGATGCTCTTGTCGGCACCGAGCGCGCTGTCGTAGGCGGCTACGCCGAGCGTGATGGTCACCTTTATCGAAAGGTTCCCGTGAATGACGGTCATGTCCTCGACCTTCTTGCGGAAGCGCTCGGCGACAACTGCGGCCCCCTGGAGGTCCGTTTCGGGGAGGAGCGTGAGGAATTCCTCGCCTCCGTAACGCGCGAGCACGTCGTACTTGCGCAACATCCCGCGAACGGTGTGCGATACTGCCTTCAGTACCTCGTCACCGCAGGCGTGCCCGTAGGTGTCGTTTACCTGCTTGAAGTGGTCGATGTCGATGAATATGAAGCAGAACGGCTTGCGGGTGCGCGTGACGCGCCCGATTTCGTTGTCGATGGTGCGCAGCATGTCGCGGCGGTTCGGGAGCCCGGTGAGTTCGTCGGTCCTGGAAATCAGGTCCAACTTGCGGTTCGCCTCCTCGAGTTCCTTCGTGCGCTCCTTAACTTCCTGTTCGAGCATTTCTCTGTGGGCGTTGAGCTCCGTAATCTGTCGCCTGATGGTCCCGTGCATCTGGTTGAACGCGTTGGATAGAATGCCGATTTCGTCCTTCCTGTTGCCGAAGTCGATGTCTTCCACGTCTATGTTGCCGTTGGCAATCGTGATGGTGTGGCTGATAAGCCTGTTCGTGGGCAAAATGAGCGCCCGGTAGAGCCAGATGGCCACAAGCAGAATGACGATGAGCGCCGCAAAGAGAATGCCTTTGCTTACGAGCAGTAGCGCCGATACCTGTTCGTCGATTTCGGACTTGGGCTGGAGCGCGAAGATGCCTATGTCGTATGCCGCGTCGTATATGTAGTTCACGAGGTAGGATTCCCCGTCGCCCAGCGTGTAGAAGGTGATTCCCGTAATCTCGTATTCCTTCGGGTTTATGTCCTTCATGCCCAGTTCGGCAATCTTGTGGTGTCCGGTCATCCAGGTTTCAAGGTCGGGATGGTAGACGATTTCTCCTTCGGAATTTATCGCGATAAAGTAGCCCTTCTTGCCAATCTTGCTTTCGGAAAGGATTTTCCAGAGTCTCTGGCCCGAGAAGCTAGCGACGAGGCTTCCGTTGCCTTTTGCCGCGTCGGAAACGACCGTGCCGAATGCTCGCTTGGGCCGCATGTTGTCGTTGTCGCGGTACCAGCCCGAGATGTAGGGGCGGTGCGGTGTAAGTTTCGAGAAGTCGATGGGGTAGTTGCCCGAGGTGTTGCCCACCATGGAGTTGTCGCAGATGAGAGTGCCTGTGCGGTCGAAAAGCGAAACCTTCTCGCCCGAGATAAATAGCGGGGAGATGTTGTAACTCTTGAGGTAACCGGCGGCAATGGTCGGGTCCATGCCCTTGATTTCGGATGCCTTCGCGAGCAGTGCGAGTTGGTTTCCGAACTGTTGCATCTCGTTGTGGACTCTTGTCGCCATTAGTGTCAGCTGCACCTTGTTCGACTCGGCCGTGGTGTTCAGGGCTGTCTGCATTTGGCGGTCAATGAAGTAGTAGGTGCCGCCGATGATGATGACCACCATCGACCCGATCAGGAGCAATACGCTCTTGAGGATGACGCTCTGTGAAAACTTAACGAACTTGGAGTCTTTCATCTTCTAGCTCACTTCTTTCTCTTGCGGGTGTAAGAAAACAGGAAACTTATGATGAGCACGACGATGAAAATGAACGGTGTCGGGTTGAACCCGCTGTTGTTCTTGGCAGTTTCTTTCTTTTCCTCGGGCGCTTTCTTGCCGCCATCTATGACCTTTTCCCAGACGTCGCGGAATTCGGCGAAGGTCATCGTCTTGGTGGGGGTGTAGCCCAGGCGGTTGTCGATGGCGTCGGAATAGTCCTTGAATGTCTGGTAGAGCTTTTCTTCGGAGTAGAGCGCGGGGATTTCGAGCTGTTCCCATACCGCGCTGAACATGGTCACGAGAATCTGCTCGATTTCGCCCCACTCGGGAATTCCCGGGTACGTCTTGCCCGTCTCGAGCTGCTGTACCAAGTTCTTGTAGATGTCGTCCTCGGTCCAGGTGTCAAGAACCTTGCGCGATGCGGGTGGGAATCCGATTTGCTTGGTGTAGGCGTCCAGGCTCGAATCCGCCGTCAGGTAGAGGAGTAGGTCGACGGCCTCCTTGCGGTTGTTCTTTGCCGGAATGGCGAGGTTCGAACCGCCGATAAAGCTCACGCTGCCCGCCGACCCTTTCGGGACTGGGAGGACAGCCACGCTGTCTTCGCCGATACGGGAATTCTGTAGCCCGCCGTGGGAACCCTGGAATCGGGTCTGCATGGCGATTTCGGCGGTGTTGATGATGAAGGCGAGTTCGCCGTTGTTGAACTGCTGCGCAATCTGGGCCGTGTTCGCTTGCAAGGTCTCGGTGGAAACCAGCGTGTCGGTGATGAACTTCAGGTATTTCGCGATGCCTTGAAGCGTCTGTGCCGTGAGGATTTCCGCATGCCACTTGCCCTTCTTGTCTTTAGCGATAAAGTCGCCGCCGTTGCTCCATATCCACGGGGCGAAATTGTGCGGGATGTTCCAGTCGCTTTTGCCCGGGAACGCATATCCGCGGACCTTCGCGCCATCTTCGAGAATTTCCTTGCCCTGGTTCACCTTGCGCACGGCTTCTGCAAACCCTTCGTAGGTGGAAATTTGCTCGGGCGTGATGCCGTAGCGTTTCATGATGCGCTTGTTGCCGAGCACGGGGCGCATGTCGATGAACCACGGGACGGAATAGATGTTAGTGTCCGCATCGATGTGCGTGGTGCTCCAGCTTACGGAGACGAATCTTTCGGGGTCGATTTTCTTCAGGTAGGGGGTCAGGTTCTTGAGTTCCCCGCGTGCGGCGAAATACGGGACCCACGTGGTGCCCAATTGCAGCACGTCGGGTGCGCCCTCGCCGGTTTCGAGCATGGTGGAAATGCGGTTCCACGCCTCGCCCCAATCGAGCACCTGCACCTTTGCCGGGATGCGCGTCTTCGCGGTGAAGCCTTCCAGCCGCTGCTCTATCGATTCCTGCGGCGATGCGCCGTTGGGCATGATCCATACGGTGAGCGTGTCGGCGGAAAGCGCCGGCGAAAGTGAAATTGCCAGTGCGAGTGCGGTACTCTTGAACGGAAACTCCATATTCCTATTCCTCTGTTTTCGGGATTCCCGGTAAGCGGGCCAGCCCTTGTTCAAATTAAATAAAATTTTGTACTTTCTCCACGAAAAAAACGTAAAAAGGAGTTTGTATATGATGGTCGTATGCGGGGTTGCCGAGCGGGAAGGCAAGGTGCTTGTATGCCGGAGGGGTGCCGGAGTGCCCTACGCGGGGGCGTGGGAGTTCCCGTCTGCGGAGCTGCTGGAAGGCGAAACCCTCGAAAATAGCGTAGAAACCGCGTTTTTTGACAGAATTTCGGTAGTTCCGGCTGAAACTCGGGGCGTTTTCGCGTTCAATTCCTCCACCGTGCCCGATTGCCGGATTTTCACGTTCAAGGTAAACTTTTTGGATACAATTGGGATGCTAAACGGGTATGACGAGGCCCGCTGGGTGCGGAAAAACTTGCTGAAACGCTTAAAGATGCACCCTGACGGTGTGACTATTGTCAAAGAAATTCAATTTTTTTCGTGAAAATCCGTGCAGAAACATATTTTTTATTTATATTTCTGTGCAGTCGTGATTACGATATTAACCTAATCCTTAAGGAGTAAAAAAATGAAAAAAGGTATCGCTGCTCTCGTTTGCGCTAGCCTCATCACCCTCACGGGCTGCTATGGCAGCAACGCTTGCTTCGAAAAGCTTCACAAGTGGAACGGCACGCTTGGCAACAAGTGGCTCAACTCCATCGTTCACTTCTTCCTCTGGATCTTCGGTGTTTACGGAATCTGCCTTGGCCTCATCGACGGCCTCGTGCTGAACACTGTCGAATTCTGGACTGGCTCCAACCCGCTCGCCGCTGGTGACTCCTACTTCGAGCAGGATGCCCAGGGCAACACCATCGCTGCCGTGAAGAACTCTGATGGCACGATGTCTGTTGAAGTGACCACCGCTGCTGGCGAAAAGGCCAACCTCACGCTCCAGCGCGACGAAAACGTCGTCCGCGCCCTCGACGCTGAAGGCAACCTCGTTGCTCAGTACGACATCGCCAAGTAATTTATACTTGAACGAAGTTTCGGGACCCTGGCTTTTGCCAGGGTTTTCTTTTTGAGACCGCTCGTTCGTCGTTTCAGACTTTGAAACCTCCGGTTTCTCACTCGCTCTCGCCTCGACGACTCGTTAAGACGAGTCGCCTACGGCTCACAATACGCCCGCTCGTTCGTCGTTTCAGACTTTGAAACCTCCGGTTTCTCACTCGCTCCCCCAAGGGCGCCATGCCCACATAAGCGCTGAAGCGCTAAGTGGTCAAAGGTCGCCTCGACGACTCGTTAAGACGAGTCGCCTACGGCTCACAATACGCCCGCTCGTTCATTCTGGACTTGACCGGGAATCTTTTTTTAATTACATTACGTACAAGGTGTTGGGAAAGGAGTCCGTATGGAAAGCCATCGTGTCGTTGCGAGCCCTGTAAGGGCAAAGCAATCTCTTGCCCACATCGCGGCAATCACAATCCCGCTACTCCTCCTCGCCGCCTGCGGCGACACCATCAACGAACAAATTAACGCGAACGTGGGCGCAGTCACTACTAGTGACGACCTGCCGGAATGTACCGAGGCGATTGCCGGGCAGACGGCATTCATCAAGGAGACTCACGAGTTCCTGGGCTGCGACGGCAAGGAATGGCAGACGCTGAGCGCGAATACGGTGAGCGTGGGCGACAACGTGTGTACCTCCACGAGCCTTTCCGACGGCACAGGCTTCGAAATCTTCTGTAACGGGGCCTCCATCGGCACCGTGAAGAACGGCAAGGACGGCGCCGATGGCCAGAAGGGCGACAAGGGCGATGCCGGCGCGCCAGGTGCGGCAGGTAAGGATGGCGCGCCGGGTACGAACGGCAAGGATGGCGCTCCTGGCGCAGACGGCACAAATGGAAAAGATGGCACGAACGGTTCCGGCTGTAAGATTCAGGAATCTACGACGCTCACCGCGACAATTGCCTGCGGTTCCGAGACCTTCACGATGGACTTGACGGGATACGTGGACGTTCCCGAAGCATGCGATTCCACTGACACTGGTTGCGCTGTCGAGATGGAAGAGGTTGATTTAAGCGGCGTTTCCCAGAAGGGCCCGTTCGTCTCGGGCACGGATGTTACTGCATACGAACTCGAGAACGGCAGGTCCCTCAAGCAGACGGGTAAGACGTTCGGCGGCAAGATCGAGAACCAGGACGGTTCCTTCAATATCCGTACAGTCAAACTCAAGAGTTCTTTTGCGTACCTTGTGGCGGATGGCTTCTACCGCAACGAGGTGACGGGCAGGAACAGCGCCGCCACCATCAAGCTCCGCGCACTCACAAACTTGGATGGTCGCAGCATGGCGAACATCAACCTAGTAACCCACCTGGAATACGACCGCGTGCAGCGACTCGTGACCAAAGAGAACAAGTCCGTAATCGAGGCGAAGCGTGCTGCCGAAAAGTCCCTGTTTGCGGCGTTCGGTATTGATAATACCGGTTTCAAGGGCTTTGCGGAAGACTTGAATATCTTCAAGGAAGGCGATGGCAACGCAGCCTTGCTTGCTGTTTCCGCTATCTTGCAGGGTGATCGCACAGAATCGCAACTCACGGCGCTCCTTGCGGCCTTGAGCGTGGACCTGGGCGACAACGGCCAGTGGGACGACGCAAGTGAACGAGCTCAGGTTGCCGACTGGGCGATGAAGGCTGATGTTGAAGGTCGGCTCGCCACAATTCGCGCAAATGTTGAGGGCTGGAAGTTGAGCACGGGCAAGGCTCCCGCATTTGAGGCCCCCTTCCGCAATTTCTGGACCAAGGAACTTGATGTTCCTGCCTGTACCGGGGATAGTGCGGGGCGCATTTTCGCAATAAAGAACGAGATGTCTGCGTTCTATGCGGCAAAGGACTCCGTTTACACCGAAGGCGACAGTAGCCTCACGCGCCTGATTTGCGCTGCTTCCGACGATTCGTATGCATGGCGCCTCGCGACAGACATTGAGAAGGACCTTGCTGCGTTGGGTTCAGAATCTGGAAAGGATATTGTTTCGGGCAAAATCAATACCGGCTATGTGTACGTGAATGAAAATGGTAACTGGCATCGCGGTACGGAACTTGACCTGGATCTGGAAAACGTTTGTGGCAAAACAAAAGTCGGCGAAACCGACAGCATGACGGTCAACCATGTTCTCACGTGGTTTATCTGTGACAATGGCGATTTTGCAGGTTCTTTTGCTTGGCGCGAGGCTACGACCGCCGAGGCCGACACGGCTGGTTTCGGCATTCCCACTGGTGACGATGCCATTGTAAAAATCGGGAACGTGAACAAGTCGCATTTCTATGTTTACGAAGATACCTCGGGAAATGGTGACAAGGTGTGGCGCTTTGGCACGAAGCTTGACATAGACGAAGGTCTTGGTCCGTGTGTTTCGGCTAGGTTGAATGAACTTGCTAGGCTGAAAGATGTGGAAGGCCCTAACGGCTGGTATATTTGCGTGGACGATGAGTATGAAATGGTCGAAGGCTACCGCATTCCCACCGTATGGCGCAAGGCAAATAACTTCGAGATGGATACGTACAAACTATCGGCGACGGCACCGGTGGGGACGTTTGTTCCCGGCGAGGTGAACAATAGCCTGTTCTATGTAAAGGATTCTGCCGGCTGGAGACCCGCGACCAACTTGGAAAGTAGCGGCCTTGAAGCTTGTACGAAGGAGCAAAATGGTTTGATAAAGCCGATTGATTCCTTAAAAAAGGAAACCTGGTATAGGTGTACAGACGAGAGCATTGATAGGGTCGATACGTTCAGCATTGCTTACACATGGCGTAAGGCATTGGACATTGAAAAGGATACAAGCGGCTGGGGAATGGCTACCGATGGCGATGTCCGCAATGGGGCTGTCAATGAAAACTTGACATATGTTTTCGAAGACAAAAAATGGCGGCTAGGGACAAGGCTAGATGACATACTCAAGAAAGGCTGTATTTATGCCCGCAAGGATACCTTGGTTCAAAAAGACGAACTTCTATGGTACAAGTGTTTTGCCGATACTGCAGACGATTTGAGCTGGTCGATGGCATGGCACAGGATTGCGGACACCGAACTGGATGAAGCCTATTGGAATTACTACAAAAGAGATATTGGACGGATTATGGAAGGCCCGTTCTCTAAGAAAAAAGTGGTGTGGGATAAAGGTGCGTTCAGGGAACCTAACGAAACGGAACTCGCCTGGGGCAAGGGCTGCGTGAGCGATATGTATGCCGGTACAGAAAACGGCTATGCGGTGGATACTTTGTCAAACGGGCTGGCATATACTTGTAGTGCTTCAGGATGGTCAAAAACGGGAACATTCAGGGATACACGTGATTCCAAGATATACAAGGGTGTGAAGATAAAAAATCAGACTTGGATGGCGGAAAACCTGAACTACGCCTATACAAATGGGACAAGTGGCTCATCGTTTAGTTTTTCCGGAATAGGACCTGCACATCTTGATTCTAGCAGTTTCTGCTTGCTAAATAATCCCTCTTATTGTAATACTTATGGTCGTCTTTACGTTTGGAGTGCAGCAATGGATTCTGCGGGAGTGATTGAGGGCAATACGGCCAACGGATGTGGTTATGGTAAAATTATCTGTACCGCGGAATTACCCGTGCGGGGGGCCTGCCCTGAAGGTTGGCACTTGCCCTCGAGCGCAGAATGGAATACTTTGATCAATAATGTTGGTGGAACAGACGTGGCAGGGTACAATCTCAAGGCTACGAGTGGTTGGTATACTAATGAAGCAGCTTCGGATGCCTACTCCTTTTCAGCGTTGCCTGGCGAAAGCTTGGCCAATAAGAACGCTATTGGTATTAACCCGTATACTGCAGAGATGCTTGGTGAGTCGGCTAACTTCTGGACTTCTACTTATAGTTCTAATAATTATGCGGATGCTGTGGATTTAGATTACAATTATTGGAAGGCTTATGTTTTTGGCCGTGATGTGAGTAGCGCCTACTCTGTCCGTTGCATAAAGAACCCGTAGCGCCGTGCCCCGCATAAACGCCTAAACAAATCAAACCGCCGACTCTCACCCGAGCCGGCGGTTTTGTGTATAAAAGGAAAAGGCTTGCTTGTCATTTGAGGATCGCCTTGATATATGCCTGCACCTGCTTGACGGAGAGGGGGGTGGTGCCGCTTTCGAATGTGGCGATAAAGTTCTTCCCAAGAATGTACCCGCTGGCGGCATAGTGGGAGATTTTCTGGATGGCATTTTCGGCGTAATCGCGATCGCCCATCAGGCCGAAGTGCTCCCAGATGATTTCTTTGCGGGTGCGGGTATTGAGACAGGTGAAATCCGGATAGAGTGTGCCCCAGCCTTTGACGCTTGTAGGGTATTCGTAACGGAAGGGGATGCTTGCGCGATTGAGCGTGTCCGCGATGATGACTTCGGATTTTGAGCGGACGCGTATGCCCGTACTCGTGAAGAATTCGGGGGCGTTGATTTCGAAGGGCTTGCTGGAGTAGGGATGGTGCTGCCATGCGTTAATGAAATCGCTGTCGGGCTCGCGTACGGGTATCACAAGGGCGCGGCGGCCGGGGTGCAACTCGGTGAAGGCTTTGTCAAGCGCGTCTGTGTGGTAATCGGCAAAAAATCTATCAATGGCGGAGATATGTTTTTTGATGATGTCCGCCGCGGCCTTGTTGTAATCGCGCTGCGCTATTGCTGCCGCCTTACGTATTTCCTTGCGGGGGAGGTATTTTCCCTTCGTGTCTCCGCGTTCCATTACAATGTAGTATTGGAAGGAGTTCTTGCAACGGTCTATTCGCAAGTTCCCGCTGATGGCTTTTACCTTTGGCATTTGCGTAAGCAGAGCTTGCAATTGCGCCTGTTGAGATTGTAGTAAGCTAGATATTGAATCTAGAGAGTTGATGTCTTTTTCTGTTCCTTTTTGCATAGCCCCTCCAGCTAGATGAATGCAATATACAATTGGTATGCCGTAAAGGCAAGCGTTTTTAGCATTCTTGTGTATTTTGCAACTAGTTGTTACCAACTTTCCCCAAAGAGAGGCGAAAAATGCGCTTTCAGAGGGTGAATGTTGCTATTTGGTGTCTGAAAAACACGTGTTTTGTGGTCGGCGTACCTATAAGTTGCGATGAATTTGGTTTTTATAGGTACAAAAAGAGGGCTGCGGAAGGTAGACAAGGTGCGTATGTGGTTATGTGTACCTATAAATAATGATGTAAGGTCTTGTTTATAGGTACTTGCACCCCTCTTTTTGTTGGAATGAATGTTAATTTGTGTGCAAAACGGGAAAAAGTACCTATAAGAATTGCTTTTTTGGAAAATTTATAGGTACGCCTCGTTGCACATCTGTTTTATCGTACCTATAAAACTTATGAAATGCCGATGTTTATAGGTGCGCAGACCGGTTTCGCGGCGAAAATGTCGTTTTTCTCCAGAAAAAAGCCTTTTTTTGCGTTGCAATGCGCTTTTTCCCTGAATTTTAATGTATTTTGAGGGGTATGAACAGACGTGTTTGGTTACAGACACATCTTTTTTCGCGTATTGCTGCGTGGGCGGCGGTGCTTGTCACCGCGGTTGTTTTCTGTGCGTGCGTCGAAGACGACGTGAACCGCGGGAACGAGGCGCTGCGCATTGGGGACTACGACCGCGCGGTTGCAAACTTCTCGAAGGCGCTCGATATGCAACCCGCGAACCGTGATGCCCGCTACGGCCTTGCGCTTGCCTACTATTCCATTGCCGAGCAGAACGAGCGGGTGAAGGTCCCGGTTCTCGATACCTGGCAGCGCACCGTGAACGAGTTCCGCATACTTTCGCGCGTAGATTCCTCCGGCCGCATTTCGGGCACGTATTCCACGAGCCTGTTCTACCTGGCGCGCGCGACGCTTGCAAGCAACGCCCATGCCGACGTGCTCCCGCTTTTGGACAAGTCCATATCGCTCGACAGCGCGAACTACTTCAGCTACAACCTGAAGGCGCTTGTACTCGGGAACCTCGGGCGTACCGAGGAGGCCAAGAAGATTTTTGTCTATATCGTGACGAAGAACCCGAAGTTCGCCTCGGCCTACCTGAACTTGGGTAACATCTACTGGAGCGAGGGCGATATCGAATCGGCGTGGGATATATGGTCCATGGGCCACGAGGCGCTTCCCGAAAATGCCGGGCTTGCCCGCTGGACCGCGGTTGCCGAGGATTCCCTCAAGGCGCTTGTCAATGCGGGTGAGCTATGAGCGTGTTTGCCGGAGTGAACCGTTGCGCGCTGTTGCACGAGGGCGGCGAGGCTCTTGTGTACGAGCTCGAGTCGGGCGGCAAGCCCTATGTGCTCAAGTGGTACGCCGATGGTGTCGGCATAGATTCGCATACGACGGAAACCCTCTTGCGTACGCGCATTCCGGGAGTCTACCGCGTGATGGAGGCGGGCAAGAAGGCTGGCCGCCATTACCTGGTGTACGAGTTTATAGAGGGCGTGTCTGTCGCGGAACTCCCGCGCGTACCCGTGCCTGTCGCGGTTTCGCTTGTACGTAATCTGGTGCAGGCGCTTTCGCAGCTTTCGAAAGACGGCGTGCATCACGGCGACCTGAACCCCTCGAACGTGCTTGTGGGGCTCGATGGACTGCCTGTGCTTATCGATTGCGGGATTGTGGGCCCCGGTGCCCTCGCGTATGCTGCGCCCGAACGCATCCAGGGCAAGCCTGCCACGATGCTCAGCGACATGTACAGCCTGGGCTTGCTTCTGTACCGCCTGGTTGCGGGCGAGGATATGCTCAGTTGCGATTGCTTCGATGCCTACGCGCAGGCGGCCGCGGAGGTTGACTCGGTGGATGTGACCGCACTTCTTTACGGCAGGGGGATCGATGCCGAAATGCTGTCGGCGCTCGCTCCCTTGTGGAAGGCGACCCTCCGTGCCGACCCTGCCGCACGTGCCGAGGACTTTGATGAACTCGATGAATTGCTGGAGATAGCTTTCGATGCTGTTTCGGGTGGCCCTGTCGCCTGGGAAAATACACAGAAAGCCTTTGCCGGGAGCGTTTTCGCGAAAATTGGAACGAATTGTCGCAACGCCGGCGAGGTGTGCCCTTTACCGCCCGAATTTGCCGTGACCAAGCCCACAGGTCGCAAGAAGCGGGCTATATGCGGCAGCGTTTTAGGACTTATATTGTTTTTGTTGGCGCTGTTCTTCGCCCTGTCTCCCAGGGAACCCTCCATTGACGAAACGGGTGCGAAGATACTGTCTAATTCCAGGTCTGTCGAAGGGGCTACCGGGCTCACGGAAGACTCTTCGGAAAATGCGGGGCGCATCTCGGGCGATGAACTCGAGGCACTGCCCGTGCCGGACCAGGACGAATGATGTAATGGAGTAATAGGTATGAAAACAGAATCGATGCTTGCTACAGAAAAGATGCTCGACGTGGTGAAGACCCTTCTCGACGAGGTGGAACCCGAGAGCCTCTTCACGAAGATACTTGAGGTGGCCAAAAACGTGCTGCGCGCGGATGCTGCTGTGCTCGATATTGCGGGCGAGACGCCTTTGCACTTTTCGAACCCGGAACGCGTAAGTATTTCCATTTCGGCGGTGAAGCAGGCGAAGGCCGAACGGTGCGCGGTGGTGTGGAACCAGCTTGACGATGACAGCGCCGACCTCTCGAAATCGATTGTTCAGAACCAGCTCACGAGCATCATGGTGTCCCCGTTCCGCACTCCCGACAGCGAGTCGGGCTACCTGTACCTGCAGCGCGCCGCCCGCGAGGAACCCTTTACCGTAGAGGACAGCGCCCTGTTCGATTCGTTCGTGGCAGTTTGCGAGAAGTTCGCCTTTGCCGTGTACGACCGCCTGCGCGACAAGGAATCGCTGGACGTGCTCAAGAACGTTGTCCGTAAGGACGGCATTGTCTATTCGAGCAAGGTCATGGCTGACCTGGTCGCCCTGGCCGAGAAGCTTTCTACGCTCCCGCTGCCTGTGATTATCCGTGGCGAGACGGGAACGGGCAAGGAGGTGTTCGCGAGATTCATCCACAACCACAGCCCGCGAGCCGAACGCCCCTTCATTGCAGTGAACTGCGGGGCCATTCCGGAACACCTGATAGAATCCCTGCTGTTCGGGCATGCGAAGGGCTCGTTCACGGGCGCGATCGATACCCGCAAGGGCTTTTTCGAGGAAGCCGACGGTGGCACAATCTTCCTGGACGAAATCGGCGAGCTCCCGATGAACATGCAGGTGAAGCTTTTGCGCGTGTTGCAGGAGAAGCATATTACCCGCGTGGGCGACAACCGCGAGATTCCGGTGAACGTGCGCGTGATATCGGCGACGCATGTGGATCTGGAAGAGGCCGTGCGCGAGAAGCGTTTCCGCGAAGACCTGTACTTCCGCATCCAGGTGATGCCGCTCCAGTTGCCGCCCCTGCGCGAGCGCGGGCAGGATGTTGTGCTGCTGGCCGAGGAATTCATCAAACGCTACGGTGCCGAGTATGGGCGCGGACGGTTCAAGATGAGCCGTAATACCGAGAAGGCGCTGCTGGGCTACCACTGGCCGGGCAACGTGCGCGAACTCGAGAACCGCATCCAGAAGGGCCTGGTGCAGGCTGTTCACGGCGTAATCCAGCCCAAGGATATCGGGCTCGACGAGGTGCAGAAGGAGGCTAAGGAAAGTCCTCGCACGCTCAAGGAAGCCCGCGAGGCGGTGGAACGCGAGGTCATTGGCCGCGCCCTCCAGGATAGTGGCGCGAACCTCACGCTTGCCGCTACGATTCTTGGCATCGACCGCAAGGTCTTGCGCGAAATCATGGAGCGTTTGGGCATCAAAAAGGAAGATTTCAAGAATTAAGGGTCGGAAAATCGAAAAAACGGAACAAAAAGTACTATAGGAGCATAAAGTCTCGAAATTTTACTTTGGGCAAAAGCGAATTTTATGTATATTATTTGCTAGATGGCTCCAAATGAGCCGGAAACAAAGCCCGAAGGAAAACTGGCACGGTTTTTGCAGAGTAATGAGTATGAAATACGCAACTTTCATATCGATTATAGGCCTCGCGGCGACGCTGTCGTTCGCCCAGGGCTATGCAGCGCCGGAATCCAGTGTTCCGACCCCTGCCGAAAGTGCGGAAATTTCAAACGAAACTCCGGACCTAGGTGCTAAAGAAAGCGCAGAATGGCAAAAGATGCGTGCAGAACGCAAGCAGGCCCGCGAACAGATCCTCTCCAGACTCAAGGAAAGGTCTTCTGTGGAAAAGCAGGGCATTCGCCAGGATGTTTCGAAAAAACGGAACGAAAAGTCTCGCTTTGAGGGTAGACCGCAGAAAAACGAACCTCGCGAGCGTCAGCCGTTCTACGAAAGACCGGATTCTCCAAATAACAATCCGATGCGAGGTAATACCGCGCCCATGCTACCTCCGCCCTGGTGGTGGACTATGCCGGCGAATCCTCAGCCGTAATGCGGTTGTTCTCATTACTCCTTGTTGTGCTCACGTCTGTGCTTTTGGCGCAGACGCAAGAGGAGTTGTATAAGCGTGCGCTCGAGGCCGAAGAGGCGGGCGAGGTTTCCAAGTCGATAGAGCTTTTTGAACAGGCCCGTGACGCGGGTGGTGAATACACCGAAGAAATCAGCGAGATTCTGGAACAGTATTACGAGGCCCTGGGGGGCGGCGCCGACAGCACCAGCGCTTTCGATTTCCATTTCCTGAGCAATGTGGGCTTTTACGGGTTGCACTATGCCGAGTATGGAACAACTAAGGATGTGTCCGAGAACGGGGGTGACCTGTTTGCCTCGGTGAACGCTTACATCGATTTTACTACGGGAAACTGGGTGCATTCTCTTGGGCTTGTCTTTGTGTCGGACTGGTTTGTCGCAAACGAGGATATGCCCGTGCTCGATACCAACGACTGGACCATAGCTCCGGGGCTCGAGTACATGCTTGTCGGGCGTAGCCTGCTTCTGGATGTCGGTGTGGATTTCAATATCACGAGCGACGGGGACTTCAATCCGGCGGGCTTTGGCTGGGTGGAGTTCGATATCCGCCGTTTTACGGCGCAGAGGCTGGGTATTGCCGCTTCTGCGTACTACCGCAAGGGCGGGCCTGCAAATGCGGGCTTGTACGGGGCGTGGCACCGGTCCGAAACGCAGGGGCTTAACGGTTCTGCCTATGTGGGTGCGAAATTCGAGGCGGACTACCTTCTCGATATTCTGAAATACGTGCAGGACCCGAATGCGGACTGTGAACGTGATGCGTGGGGCAATTGCGTTGACCAAACTTTCCCGACAATAAATTTCGAAGAGGTCGTGGCGAAGTGCGTTGCCGATAACGGGGATTCGCTCTGCTGGGATCCGAACGTGTTCCAGCCGTATATCGAGGCGGCGTATGCCGAGCTTGAGCAAACGGAGGACCTGTCGCTCGAGAGGGCTTGGAGCCGCTGGATCGGGCCTTCGGCGCAACTCAAGCTTTCGTACCTGTTCAATCATGGACTTTCTATCGAGACGAAGTTCGACCTGTTTTACGCCTTCTTGATAGACGGCGCTTCCGAGGAATACGAGAAGATGGGAAAGTTTACGGGCAAGGGCGGGATGGTGTTTAACTGGAACCCAAACTGGCTTACGCTGTACCTGGGCGCGGAGGTGATGTACCTGAGATACGTGCTGCCCGCTTCGCTCAAGGATTATTTCCCCGAGACGAGCCTGCTTTCGTCGGTAAAGGCGGGAATCAAGGTGGAGTTCTAAAAATAGCGGAATTTGGATAACGAAAAGAGACCGGTTGTTGCCGGCCTCTTTTGCGTGGAGATAGTGGGAGTCGAACCCATGACCTACAGATTGCGAACCTGTCGCTCTACCAACTGAGCTATATCCCCGATTGTGTGCCAAATATATTTTTTCTTGCCTGATCCGTCAAGCGAAAACGGGGCTAAACCGCATTTTTTTTGTGCGGGAATAGCCTAGACCTTGCGTGGCGGTTTGAACCGGTTCTAGAGCAGGATTATTTCGCGTTCGAGGGTTATCCCGAACTTCTCGCGGACTGTTCGCTGCACGAGTTCCGAGAGTGCGAGAATGTCGCTTGCGGTAGCGCCGCCCGCGTTCACGATGAAGTTCGCGTGCAGCGTGCTTACCTCCGCGCCGCCGATGCGCGTGCCCTTGAGACCCGCGGCCTCGATGTAGTAGCCGGGGGCGACCTGCGTGGGCATTTCTGCCGCACCTTTTGCGAGTCGCTTGAACGTGGAACCCGCGTTGGGCATGTTGAGCGGCTGGCTTGCCTTGCGCTTTGCCATGCAGTCGCTCAGTTCGGCTTCGAGGCGGGCGACGGTTTGCTCCCTCGATTCTCCGGAGGTGTTGCCGCTTGCGGGTTCGAATGCGAATGTCGCAGAAAGGATGGTTTCGCCCCTCTTGTCAAGGTTCTGGAATAGACTGTGCCGGTACCCGAAGGCGCATTCCGCTTTTGAATATTCGCGGATGTTGCCGTTTGCATCCAGGGTAGAAACCTGCGTGCAGCAGTTGCCGATTTCTTGCCCGTAGGCGCCCGCGTTCATGTAGATGGCGCCCCCGAGGGTTCCGGGGATGCCTGCGAGCTTGTGGATGCCCGCGTAGCCCTGCTTGAGCGTGGTGCGGGCGAATTTCCCGAGAGGAGTTGCCGCCCCGATGGTGAAGGTTCCGTTCCCGAGGTCCTCGATTTGCGAGAATTCCCCCGCGAGCGTTATCACGACGCCGGCGTAACCTTCGTCCCGTACCAGGACGTTCGTGCCGTTTCCGAGAATAAAGTAGGGGAGGCCTTTATCGCTTGCAAGTGCGAGTGCCGCTTTCAGGTCGGCAAGGCTTTCTGCCTTCACGAAAAAGCGCGCCGGACCACCGACCTTGAAGGAGGTGTGCTTGCTCATCGGCTCGTTTTCAACGATCTGCATGTGCTAAATGTAGTTAATAGTTTCTATAATTCCTGCAGATGACAGCGGAAGAACTGAAACAATTCAAGGAGTCGCTTTCCATAACCGCGGTTGCCGAGGCTTTGGGAATCGATGTCGAGCGGGGCAGGTTTCACTGCTTTTACCCGCAACGGCATGCGCATGGCGACCGCACTCCTTCGGTCACGATATCCGAAGACCGTGGCCTGTTCCGCTGTTGGGTTTGCGATGACATTCGCGGGGATGTCATAAACCTGGTACAGCTGTACAAGAACTATTCCTTTTTGGAGGCGCTCGACTGGCTCAAGGAAACCTTCCCGTTCTTGGTGCCCGATGGGAAGAAGGGCCCGCACGAGGAATCCCCGCGGAAGCGCTCGGTGCAGAACTCGCCTGCGGTGGAGCGCTCCCCCCGCGAAGCGGAAGAAGACCCCTCGTTTGTGCCCGAGGAACCGCGCGCGAAGGAACTTATTCCCGAAGATGAGCGCAAGAAGGTGGTGCTCTCGTTCTTGAAGATGCTCTCGCCAGTTGACGGCACGCCTGCGGCAGCCTACCTCATGAAGCGCCGCATTTTCAAGCCCGTGTGGGACAAGATGCTGCTCCGGACCATCACCGACTACAATGCGCTGAACCGTGAACTCAAGGAAACTTACAGCATGGAGGTTCTCCAGTATGTGGGATTGTTCAACGAGAAGGGCAACCTGCGCTATTACAAGCACCCGCTGATATTCCCGTATTTGGACCCCCTGAGGCGTGCGTCGCATTTCCAGGCGCGGGCAATCGATTCGAGCGTGGAACCCAAGGAACTGCACCTGAAGGGCTCTATCCCGTTTCCGTACAACATGTCTGCGCTGGACCAGAAAACCGGGTGGATTTACCTGTGCGAGGGCGTCATCGATACGCTCACGATGCTGCAGCAGGGCATACAGGCGGTCGGGATTCCCGGTGTCCGCAGTTTCAAGGTGCAGTGGCTCCCGCTGTTCAAGGAAAAGAACGTTGTGCTGTGCCTCGATCACGACGAGGCGGGCCGTAAGGGAATGGAGTACCTGCAGCAAGTGTTCAGCAAGGCGGGCATCCGCACGATTATCCTGGGGGATGGCCTCGAGAATATTCCGGCGAACATGAAAGAGGGCGAAGATGTGAACGAATGGTTCGGCGGGAAAAAATAATTTATCTATCTTTAAACGACCATGCTGCAGAAGATTTCGATTATCGCCCGTATATTTGTTATAGTCCTGTTCATTTATTCGGTACTGTTCTCGATTGTAGGGACCATATTCGTTATCAAGGCGCAGTCGTATATTTTCGGGGCTATTGACGAGATTCACGCCATGCGAGAATCGGAACCTCAGATGAGCCGGTTCATGCAGGACCTTCTGGATTCCAACCCGAAGGTGCAAATCAAGCAAACCTTCGTTCCGCTCGATTCCATCAGCAAGAAGTTGCAGTTCGCGGTCATTGCCGTCGAGGACCCGAGTTTCTATTTCCATCCGGGATTTGACATCCGCGGGATTGCCTCCGCAGTTGATGCGAACATGAGCTCGGGCAAGTTGCGCTACGGCGGTTCCACCATCACGCAGCAGCTTGCAAAGAACTTGTTCCTTACGGGCGAACGCACCTGGGAACGCAAGGCGCGAGAACTGGGTTACGCTCTCCTGATGGAATACGACCTCGGCAAGAAGCGCATTCTGGAACTGTACCTCAACTACGCGCAGTGGGGCAAGGATGTTTTCGGGTGCGAGGCTGCAAGCGAGGCGTACTACGGGGTGCATTGCTCCGAACTCGACGACACGCAGGCGGTAAACCTCGCGGCAATGCTTGTGGCGCCCTGCAAGTACAAGCCCGAATCGGAAGATTCCACGATGGTTCACAGGCGCAAGCTCATTGCCCAGAACATCAAGTACGTGAAGGAACCCGCGAGCGATTCCTCGGAACGGTAATGCTTGCCGCTAGCCGAGCACGCGCCTGATTTCGGCGTCGTCGGTGATTCCTCTTTCCACAAGCTTTTCGGCATAGTCGAGCATTGAACCTTCCGCGAATGTCCCGTCGGATTTCAGGAATTCGACCGTCGCAATTCGCCCTTTATAACCGCCGGCAGGGGACTTTTTCCGCAGGAGCCTCTGTGCGGCAATTCCGAGTATCGATTCCCGGAGGGCTTCGGGCAATACGCCCAGGTCGCGTAGCCTGTCAATTGCCGCCTTCGCGCTGTTCGTGTGGAGCGTGGAAAGTACCAGGTGGCCTGTCTCTGCCGCCTGTACCGCGATGCGGGCGGTTTCCTCGTCGCGGATTTCTCCGACGAGAATCACGTCTGGGTCTTGCCGCAAGATGGAGCGCATCGCGGCCGCGAACGTAAACCCGCATTTCTCGTTCACCTGGACCTGGTTTGCGCCTTTCAGTGAGTATTCTACCGGGTCCTCGATGGTCGTCACGTTCACCTGCCTCTGCAATATCTCGCGCAGGCCCGCATACAGCGTGGTGGTTTTCCCGCTTCCCGTGGGCCCGGTAATCAGGAAGAGTCCCTGCGGCTTGTTAAAAACTTCGCGGAAGGCGCGGAGCGTCGTTTCCGTAAATTCGAGGTTTTCGAGAGTCTGCTCGCGGTCTTCTGTGGGCAACAGGCGTAGCACGCATTTCTCGCCGCCCTTTAGGGGGAGCGTGCTCAGGCGGATATTTGCGTTTTCGTGCAACCCCTGGAAGGCGAAACTCCCGTCGTGGGGGAGGCGCCTTTCGGTGATGTCCATCTTTGCGAGCAGTTTCAGGCGGATAATCACGGGGTCGACAAGCCATGCGGGCAGTTCGCGGTAGGGCACGAGCATCCCGTCGATACGGAATCTCACGTTCAATGTTCCTGCGCCGGGCTCTATGTGGATATCCGTCGCTCCCTTTTCGAGCGCGTCGTCGATGAGCGTGTCTACCAGGTTTATGATGGGCTCCGTTTCCCAGGAGTTTGCCCTTGCGGCACACCCCTTTACGGCTTCGAGAGCCGCCATCTCGTCGGCTTTGCCCCTTTGCGCATGCTCGCGGATCATCTGGCGGATTTCTTTTTCGCTATGTGTTTCGGGAATCACCCTGCAGCCGCTTTCTATGCGGATGCGCTCGAGCGATAGTTCGTCGTATATGTCGGGAACCGCCACGCGGTAGCAGTCGTTCTCGCGTGACATTCCCCAATAAATGAATGGTGTCATGCGCAGTAATGTACAAAATGCGTGTGTGCAAAAGCCAATCCGCAATAAAAAATTCCCGCCGTGCGGCGGGAATCGTGAAACCTGGTGTAGCGCGTTTGGCTTACGCCTTGGCGTGTCTCTGCATCTTCTTGCTGACCTTCTTCGCACCCTTCTTGATTTTGCCGAACAGAGCGTTCGGGAGCCAGAAGGCGGTCGGAATCAGGTACATCGTCAAGATGGCGGACACGGCGAGGCCGCCCACGCAGGCAATACCCATAGGCTGGTTCATCTTGGCCACGTCGCCACCGACGGCAAATGCGAGCGGGAGCTGCGCCACGATGGAGGCAAACGTCGCAAGCACGATGGCCTGGAACTTTTCCTTCGCGGCAGTGAGGATGGCGCTACGCCTTCCCATAGCACCGCTTCGGAGCAGTCGGTTCGCTTCGTCGAGTAGTAGAATCGCGTTGTTCACCACCACACCGATAAGCATCACTATAGCCATGAGGGAGACCATGGAGAGCGATGTTTCGGTAAGCACGAGCGCGAGGATAACGCCGATAGCGCCCATCGGGATGGTGAACATGATGATGAACGGCTGCATGAAGCTTTCGAGCAAGGCCACGAGCAAAATGTAGGTGAGGAGGATGGCCATGAGGATGGCCGCGATGAATTCCTCCACCATGTCGTTTTGCATTTCGGCGTTTCCGCCAAAGCTGAACGTGGTTCCTTCGGGAACATCCTTTTGCATCTCGTTGGTGATTTCCGTAATCTTGGCCATGATTTCGCCACTAGTGTGGCCCGGGAGCAGGTTCATGGAAACGTCCACGTGGTTGCGCTTGCGTTTGCGGTCAAGTTGCGTGGGCGCTGCTCCGTCGACAATGTCGAACAGTTCGCTTGCCGGCACGAATCCCTTGGGCGTGAGCATCGGCAGGTCTTCGATATCGGCGTGTTCCTGGCGGTCCTTCTCCTGCATGCGCACGTAAATCTTGTATTCCTCGCCGTCCTCGGTGAAGGTTCCCGTCTCAAGTCCGTTTACCGCGATGTAGTTCATCACGGCCACGCTCTGCAGGGCAACTCCGTAATCGGCGAGCGCCTGGCGCTTCGGAACCATCTTGATTTCGGGCTTGCCGGCCTCGTAACTGCGCTTCACTTCCACAACTCCCGGGAGCTCGCGGATTTTGTCCAGTGCAATGTCGGCCACCTTGGCTGCGGTATCGATGTTGAGGTGGTTCACCTCGAGCACCACGTCGCCCGAGCTGTTGTTGCTCATTTCGGTCACGGATGCCATCTTGATGGAAATGTAGGCATCGGGAATGTCGGCGAGGTAGGGACGCAGCGAGTCCACCACCTGTTCGGAACTGCGGGTACGGCCTTCTTCGCGCTTGATGAGCTTCAGGCGGACCTTCGCCTTGTTCGTGCCGGTAAAGCCGTCTTCGCCGCCGGAGGTCGAGTTGTAGCGCTCCAGGTCGGGAATGTCCTTTACACGGCTTTCGATAATCTTCACGACGCTGTCGGTAGTCTCGATGTTGGTACCCACGGGCATTTCGACGGAGATGAGAATTTGCCCCTGGTCCTGCTTCGGCATGAGTTCCACCGAGAGGAAGTTGAGTCCCATGAAGGCGACAAATGCAAGCAATGCCGCCATGCCGATGAGTTGCGCAAAGAATCCCGGCACAGAAAGGCAGAAACTGAGCGTTTTGAGGTATACGAAGCGGATACCGTTCAAAATGAGCGGGAAGAAACTCGTGAGGCGTTCTACGATGCTGGGCTTTTCTTCGATGATGTTGCCGTTTTCGTCTTTCTTTTTGCCCTTGAACAGGTAGGCCGCCATGAGCGGGGTTAGCGTGAAGGTCACCAACAGCGACACGACAGTGGCAAACACCATGGTCATGCCATAGGTCCTGAAGAATATGCCCACGATGGACTTCATGAATGCGATAGGCACGAACACGCACACGTTGGTGAGGGTAGACGCCATGATGGCGACCATAATTTCGGTCGTGCCCTTGTAGGCGGCTTCCTTGGGCTCGAGCCCGTCCAGCAGTTTCGAGTTGATGTTTTCTAGCACCACGATGGAGTTCGTTACCAGTAGGCCTACCGCAGAAGACAGCGCCATGAGAGACATCATGTTGATGCCGAAGTCGGCGAAGTACATGAAGGTGAATGCGCCGATGATGGAAATCGGCATCGTGAGCGCTGCGATAAGTGTGGTGGAAAGCTTGCCCAGGAAGAGGAGCAGCAAAATGGAGGTAAGGGCAATCGCGAGGAGGATGTTCTGGATAACGTTCTCGACAGATTCCTGGATAGCCTCGGACTTGTCGTAAATCAGGTGGATTTCAAAGCCTTCGGGAAGCGTCTTGTTAATCTGTTCTACGCGGGCAATTGTACCCTTCGCCACGTCGACCACGTTCGCATCGGAACGTTTTTTGATATCGAGCGAGACGGAGTTGATGCCGTTGTAGCGCGATGCGGAAGTAATGGTCTTGATGGTGTCCTTGACCTTGGCAATTTCACCGAGTTTGATGACGCCTGTCGCCGTAGGGACATCCATGTCGCGCATCTGTTCAAGGCTTTCGAACTTGCCTGCGGTACGCACCACCGTATTCTTGCGGGTGCCGCGCACCTGGCCTACGGGGTAGTTGATGTTCGATGCCTTGAACGTGCCCATGATGGTCGAAATATCCACATTGCGGGCCTTGAGCATTTCCTTGTCGAGTTCGATGTCAATTTCGCGGGTCGTACCGCCGAAGATGTCCACGCTTGCGACACCCGTGACGGAGGTGAGCAAGGGCTCAATGTCGTCTTCGGCTTTTTTACGCAGTTCGGTAGAGCTGACCGGGCCGGTGAACGAGAAGCTCATGATGGCTTGGGCGTTGATGTCGAGCTTGGAGATGATCGGGGCTTCGACCGCATCGGGGAAGCTTGCTGCCGTCTGCTCGATTTTGGCGCGCACGTCGTTTGCGCCCACGTCCACGTCGACACCCATGTTGAAGAGGGCAACGAGGATACCGTAGTTTTCCATACAGATGGACTGCACGTAGTCGATACCGTCCACCAGTTCAACCGCTTCCTCTACGGGCTTGATGACCGTCGTCTCGATTTCTTCAGGGGTTGCACCCGAATAGATGATGACTGCGGTGACGACTGGCACTTCGAATTTCGGCAGCAGGTCCACCACCATCATGCGGTAGGTGTAGATACCGAAAACCACCACGGTCAAGATGACCATGAGCATGGTAATCGGTTTGTAGATACTGGCCTTAATCATTATTCAGCGTCCTCAAAACCGGGCTTTTCTCTGTCCATCTCTGCGGGTCTTCCGTCAATTTCGTTGACAAGCACTTTGTCGCCGTCGTTCATGCGGAACTGGCCTTCGACCATGACTTGTTCGCCTTCTTCGAGGCCGTCGAGAATCTGCACGTCGTGCTTGGTCTGCACACCGACCTGCACGACCTTGCGCTTTGCCTTGCCGTCCTTGGTCACGGTCCAGACGGTGTTCACACCGTTGCGGTAGACGATTGCCTCGATTGGGATTACTAAGCTCTTCACCTTGCGGGCTTCAAGTTCGGCGGTCACGTACATGCCGGGGAGCAGTTTCTTGTTCTTGTTCTGGAAAGTGACTTCGACGGGGAAGAAGCGCGTCATGGGGTTGGCGGCGAGCGGGATGAGCGTTACCTTGCCCTTGATCTTTTCGCCGGCAACATCGACAGTTGCTGTTGCGCCTTTCTTAAAGTAGCCTATGTCCTTGCTTGTTACGTTCAACTTGAGGATAACTTGGTCGAGTTTCGCGATAGTGCAGAAAACGGCACCCAGTCCGGGAACCTGGCCTTCCTTGAAATTCATTTCCGTCACGACTCCGTTTGCTGGGGCGAGAATCTTGGTGGCGCGGCGTGCGGTTTCGAGGTTCATCTTGGCAACCTTCAGTTGCATTTCCTGCGAATCCATGTCCTGCTGGCTGATGCCGCCTTTGGCGTGCAGTTCGCGCATGCGTTCTGTCGCCTTCTCGAGCACGGCAATCTGTTCCTGTGCCTGCTGGTACTGCGTGTTGTCTCCGGTAAAGAGGTATTCCGCGAGAACCTGGTCTTTCTTGACGCTCGAACCGACCTGCACGTGAATCTTCGCGAGCGGGTCACCCATCTTCGAGATGGCGCTGGTCTGCTGCATGCCCTCGATGGCTCCGCTGAACTTGCGCACGTCAGTAAGTTCTGCCGTGGTGGCCGTCACGGTAATGGCGGGCTTGCCCTTTTCGGCCTGGATCTGTTCGATGGTGGTCGCCTTCTGGGCGGCGGCATCGTCCTTTTTCTTCGGGGGTTCACAACCCAGCAGAAGAAGTGAAAGAGCGGTAAGGGTGATGATGGTCTTCGTGGAAGTTCTCATATTCTTCATCCTCTTAGTATTCTCCGGTGGCCTGCAAAAGTGCGTTGTATGCCTTGTTCCATTCGACGATGGCGTTCATGTAGTCTAGTTTTGCAGTACGCAGGCTGTTTTCGGCGCTGAGCAGGTTCAGTTGCGTTTCTCGCCCGAGCTTGTAGGCATCGTTTGTCAGGTCGTAGTTCTTTTGCGCGAGGTCGATCTGGCGCTTGGCAATTTCAATCTGGTTGTTCGCATCTTCGAGCGTGTTGGCGCACGATTCTATTTGCATGCGGAACCCGCGTTCGGCAGTTTCCTTCTGGATTTGCGTGCTGCGCAGGCTCGACTTTGCCTGGGTCACGTTTTCGCGGGTCTGCATGCCGTTGAAGAGGTTCATGGAGACGTTCAGGGCAATGTACTTGCTGAGCTTGTCCCACTTGGGGGCATCCCAGTCGAAAAATTCGTTCTTGTTGTTTGCGTACTTGATGCCGCCGATAAGCGCTACCGTCGGCTTGTATCCGCCCGACTCGATGTCAATGTTCAGGTTCTTCATGTTCTCGGTCTCTTCGAGCATCACGAGTTCCTTGCGGCGCTTCTTCACGTTGGCCATCGTAGTGTCGGGGAAGGTGTAGCCCTGTGCCGGGTCGCGGAGTTCTCCCTGGAACTGCACGTCGGTTTCCCATTCGAGACCCATCGTGTTGAGGAGTGCGTTCCTTGCGAGTATGCGGCTCTTTTCGGTGCTGTTAATCTTGGATACGAGCTGGTCCATCGAGAGTTGTACGCGGATAAGGTCGAGCTCGGTGCCCATGCCGCTCTTGAGGGTCTGTTCGACAAAGTTCAGGTTCTCTTGGAGCAAATCCTTGGAGGCATACATGATTTTGATGGCGGAATCGAGGTAAATGAGCTGGTCGAAGGCGTTTTCCACGTCGTAGCGCACCTGGGCCTTCTTGTTTTCGAGGTTCACTTCGCTTACGCGCTTGTAGGCCTTTGCTATTGCGATGCCTGTTCCGACCTTGCCCTGGGCGTAGAGGACTTGTGTGGCGGTGATGCCCACGCTGGATTGCCAGCGGTAGGCCTGCGATTTCATGCCGTAGATCATTCCGTCGAGGGCGGGGCCGAGCACTTGCTGGTCGTAGGCGTTTGCCATGGGGTAGCCATCTTCGTCTTTGCCCATGGCCATCTGGGTGGCCGCATCGGTCAGGTCAGTGGACTGTTCCACGTCATCCAGGCCGAAAATGCGGGTGACGGTCGCACTCAGGTCAATCGAGGGCATCGCGTATCCGTAGCCGGCGGTCACCTTGGACGATGCCGTTTTAACGTCTTCTTCGGCGGATTTGACATCGGAGGATTTTTCGAGGGCGATGCTGACGGCTTCTTCGCGGGTATAGGTCTTTCCGGCCCAGGTCGGGGCGATCAGGCCAAGAGAGAGGATGGTGAGAATAGCAAGCTGCCTGGACATTCGGACTCCATAATTATGGTCGGCGCCAAATTTAGCAAAAAAAAGCGCCATATATAAGGGCGCCTTAAAAAAAACGTGATGAAATGCAAAACTGGCCGATAAAGCTACATGAGGCCGGGGATCTTCATGCCGCCGGTAATGTCGTTGAGGCTCGATTGGGCGGCCTCGTCCTTCTTCTTGATGGCGGAATTTACGGCTGCCATGACCAGGTCTTCGAGGGCTTCCACGTCGTCCTTGTCGACGGCATCGGGGTTGATCTTGATCATGGTGAGGATTCCCTGGCCGTTTATGGCCACCTTTACCATGCCGCCGCCGGCTTCGGCGTCAAAACTCTGCGTTTTAAGGTCATTCTGGGCCCGAAGCATCTTGCTCTGCATTTTCTGGAGGTCCCGGAGCATCTTGTTCATGTCCATAGTGCGTTTCCTTTCTAGTTGTCGTTGACTTCTTCGCCTGAATCGCTTGACGAGAGGTCAATCTGCTTGTTTAACAATTTTGAATATATAAATTCTCCGCCAAAGAAGTCGATGAGCTTCTTGAGACCGTCGTCTTTATCTAGGTCGCGTTCAAATGGGGTTTTCTGTGCGTTTGCCCGCGATACGAGTTCCTCGTTGGTAAAGGTGCGGGAACGGAGCTGGAGGTCAATTTTTGTCTGGAGTTTGTCCTCGAGGATGGTCTTGAGGCGCTCGAGGTATTCCGGCTGCTCGAGCATCTGCTGGTAGCCCCAGGGCACGCTTTGCTCGGATTCGCCGATGTAGGTGAGGAACAGCGGGAAGGGGTTCTGCTTGAGGTCGCCCGATTCGAGCACGGAACCGTTTATGGCCGCCGAGAACTGCAGGTCGCCGCAGTTGGCTAGCGATGCCGAAATGGAGGGCCATGCCGCAGTAATCTCGTAGCGGGAGTAGGAGGCCGGTGTATCGGAGAATATCTCGGCAGGCTCGCCCTCGCTTGAGGGGATCCCGGAGTCGAGCGCTGTCTGGATTTCACTTACTTTTTTTTTTGTCGCCTCGTCGGCGGCGGATTTGGGGTCGTTTATGGCGGCTAGCGCTCGTTTCAGGTCGGTGAGCCGGTCGAGCCACGCCATGCGCGCGAAGGTGGTCTCTACCAGGAGGCGCGGGTTGGAACTGTAGCGGATTTGCGCCTGCAGGTCGATAAGCATCTTGGAAATGCGCAGCAGGTCGCCGTTCGAGAGGCTTGTCGCGGTTTCCTTGAATTTCGCGAAGAGTTCCGCCGAAATGTTCAGTTCCTCGGGCGTGAAGGCGTCGAGCCTGCTGTAGATGAGGTTGCGCAGGAACTTGCCGAACCCGTCGAGGAGGGGGGCGAACTCGATACCGCGATTGACGGCCTTGTCGACCATCAGGAAGCAGCCTTTGAGGTTATGGCCCTCGATGGACTGGATAAGCTCGAAGAACAGTTCGGTGGGCGGGATGCCGAGCACCGAGCGTACGGAATCCGCATCCATCTCGCTGCCGGTAAAAGCGTAAGCCTGGTCAAAGTAGGTGAGGCCGTCGCGCATGGAACCGTCGGCCTTCTCGGCGAAGATATTGAGGGTCTCGTCGGAGGCGTTGATGTGTTCCTGCTCGCAGATGTAGCGCAGGCGCGAGGCAATCTGGCTGATGGTCAGGCGCTTGAAGTCGAAACGCTGCACTCGAGAAAGGATGGTCGGCAGGAGTTTGTTCACTTCGGTTGTGGCGAAGATGAAAATCACGTGCGGAGGCGGTTCCTCGAGGGTCTTCAGGAGCGCGTTGAACGCACCCTGAGAGAGCATGTGGACTTCGTCGATAATGAATATCTTGTACTTGCCGATGACAGGCGGGTACTGGACGCGGTCAATCACGTCGCGGATGTTGTCGACGCCGGTATTGGAGGCCGCGTCGATTTCGTAGATATCCATCGGGTTTCCGCCCGCGATATCGATGCAGCTCTTGCACTTTCCGCAGGGGTGCAGCGGGTCGCCGCCGGTGCAGTTGAGCGTGCGGGCGAGGATTCTGGCACTGGTGGTCTTGCCTACGCCGCGAGTCCCGGTAAACAGGAATGCATGGTGGAGGCGGCCCCCTTCGATTGCGTTCTTGAGGGTCTGTGCTATATGTTCCTGCCCGACCATGTCGTCAAAGGACTGCGGGCGCCACTTGCGGGCCATTGCTACGTATGCCATGACGTTAAAGTTAGTAAAAACAATCCGGATTTCGTTCCTGGAATCCTGCAAAAAACGTCATTGCGAGGAGTGAAGCGATGAAGCAATCTATTTTTCTTTTAGTATCTTTTTTAAATAACCACGAGGTAAACGATGAATCCGAATTTGGCACTTTTGATTCTCTCCTGGCAGGTGGCTTGCCTGTACCACGAAACCGAAACCGAGAAACTGCTGCCCGGTTCTACCTCCGCGACCGAGGCGGAAAGCGATACGCTCGATGCCATTCACGACGAAGTGACGCCGGATGTCTCGTGGGACGATTTCAACGATACCTACGCGAGTTTTTCTTCTGCGAAGGACCGCGCGGCGGCCTGCGTCGAGGTCCTCAAGGGGCAGTCCGGTGAATTCCGTAGCCTGGTCCTCGAGTCCATGCTCCGTGTCGCGAACGCCTCGCGCGAAGACGACAACGAGAGCAACGTAAGCCCCGAAGAAATGAGCTTTATCCAGCAGATTAGGGAAGCGCTGGAATAAGCATACACCGCCAGCGGCGCAATTACGCTGCAAGTTTTGAAAAAGAAACCGCCAGGGAAGCCCCGGCGGTTTTAATCTTTATGTAGGCGCAGGTTAGCGCAGCACGATATCGCCTTCGGCGACGAGCTTGTCGCGCAGCTTGTTGTGCGCCTTGTTCACTTCGTCGTCGGTCAGCGTGCGGTCCATGGTCTGGTACGTGAGGCTGTACACCATGTTCTTCTTGCCGGCTTCAATCTTTTCGCCTTCGTAGATGCTCTTGAGCGTAATCTTCGCGAGATTCTTCGGGTTCAACCCCTTGATGCGGGCGAGGATCTGCTCGTGCGTCATGGTCTTCGCGACTTCGAGCGAGATGTCGCGGCTGGAGGGCACCTGGCGGCTGAACGGTTCGAACACGATCTTCTTGTGGGTCGCGTGTTCCATCTTGTCCATGTCGAGTTCCATCACGTAGGTGTCGTAGCTGATGTCGAGCGCCTTCATCACGGAGGGGTGGAGCGCACCCATGGTGCCGAGCACCACGCCGTCGGCGAGGACTTCGGTCTGCTTGCCCGGATGGAGGAAGAGTTCTGCCTTGGCCGGGACGCGGAATTCCACGACGAGGCCGACGCGCTTGAGGAAGCTCTGGACAAAGCCCTTGAACGCGGCAAAGTCGATCTGTGCCGGCTTGTCGTTCAGCGGGTTAGCGTCAAAGTTACCGGCGATGGTGAGCGCCATGAGGTTCGATTCGTCGAAGCCCGGGTCGCGGACGTCCTTGCGGTCGCGCTTGAACTGGCCCTTGGCCACTTCGAACAGGCGCACGGAACCCGGACGGTTCTTCTCGTTCTCGGCGACGGCCTTCAGGAGGTTCGGCAAGAGCGAAGTGGGAACGGCGCCCAGTTCGTCGGAAAGCGGGTTCAAAAGCAGTGCGGGCTTGGAGCGGCGGTCGTCGCTCTCGGGTCCGAACAGGGCTTCGGTACGGGCCTTGCTCGTGAAGCGCAGGCTCAAGCATTCATGGAGGCCCATGGCGGAGAGCGCCTTGCGGATCTTCCTGTTCAAAACTTCAATCGGCGGGAGCTCGTTCGGCTGCATCTTGAAGGACGGCAGCGTGTACGGGATGTTGTCGAAACCGATAAGGCGGGCGACTTCTTCGATGAGGTCCACTTCGCGTTCGAGGTCGGGGCGGAAGCTCGGGATCTTGAACGTGATGGAATCGGCCGTCTTGGAGACGACTTCGAGCGCGATGCCCGTGAGGAACTTTTCGACCTGGGCCATGTCGAGCTTCATGCCGATAACACGTTCGGCCTGGGCAATGCGGAGCGTGACCACGTTGTTTTCCTTCTTGTGGTCGTCGCCGGTGTATTCGACGGTGCCCTTGAGGATGCGGCCGCCGGCCACTTCCTGGATGAGGGCGCAGGCGTACTTGCTGTATTCGTCCTGCGTGGCGAAGTCGATTTCGCGTTCAAAGCGGTAGCTCGAGTCGGTCGAGATGCAGAGGCGCTTGGCCTGCTTGCGGACGACCG
>Ga0310786_10001388_pt1 | contig 39000 bp, 46 predicted proteins | sample AusTroGonzalo_MG_FD_203881 | JGI IMG/M metagenome (GOLD analysis project Ga0310786, IMG submission 203881) | Bovine rumen microbial communities from tropical cattle in Woodstock, Queensland, Australia - Gonzalo_03 (v2) (version 2) | ecosystem: Host-associated > Mammals > Digestive system >... | reverse complement strand
CGCGCATGGCGCTGTGGTGCCGGTAGTGGCTCCGGCAGCTCCTGGCCCTGTGATTTGCCGCGCTGCTCATAGCTCGTCACCTGCCTTCTCCGCGATGGCAGCGACCCGCACCCAGGCCGCGGCGCTCTCCTTGGCCACGCGGGCGATGTTCTGGAGATAGGCAGACACCACGTCGTCGTCCCCGGCCTTCACGCCGTCCCACAGCTCCGCCATGGCTTTTTTAAGGTCTTTCTCCACCGCCGCCTTAATCTCCAGCTGTGCGCTCAATATGGCATAGCTCTCATAGGCGCTGTGGTATGTGGCGGTCTCCCGGCGCCGCACATCGTTGGCAACCGCGTGGATCACGTCCTGTGACACGCTCGTTGTGGCCTCCGCCGTGGCGCTGCTCTCCGCCATGCCCTCCACCGTGCAGGCGTCGGCGCAGCCCTCTTCACTCTTCGCGTCCGAAGTCTCGCCTTCAAGGCTTTCAAACACCTTGTTGCGCCGCTCGTTGAGCTCCTCCACCTTCTTCATGTCTTCCATTGTGATCTCCTTTCTGAAATATATGAGTTTTCGGGGCATCCGCCCGGTCTCCTCGTAGTGTTGCCAGCAGAGGCGGCACAGGTCTTTTCCTTCAACCTTGTGCCAGCCGTCCGCCTTCATGGCGGCCTCCGCCGCCTCGTCGTCCCGCTCCGCGCCGAGCGTATGGCCGCAGCAGTCGCAGACGGGATTGTGATAATCAAAATAGACTCGCACCATTGGCTTGTCCCTCCATTCCGGCCAGCAGCGCCCGCTCCCGCTCTGAAAGCTCCCAGGCCGTGCCGGTGTCTTTCTCTGCCTCCGCAGTCTTGTCCGCCTCCAGCTCCGCAGCTGCCCGCTGCTCCGCCGCCGGCGCCGTCAGCAGGAACCCGCCGCCGAAGATGGCCTTGCCCTGGGCCCGCTGGGCGTCCAGGACGCGGACATGGGCCGCCTGCTCCGGCAGGATGTTCAGCTCCGCCCCGTACCTGGACAGCCGCTGCATGGCCGCGGCGGTCAGCACCGCGTCCGGGTAGGTGTATTTCGGCGGCTTCGCTTGGGCACCCCCCCTAATCCGCAGCGACAGATCGCTGGCCTCCTGGACGATCCGGCGCAGCTCCGGCGCCGTCCGCAGCCGGCACTTGTCCATGTTCGTGATGAAGCTGGTGGCGATCACGGCGCCGTTTTCGTAGGTCACGTCGACGCCCACGCCCAAATAGCAGACCGGGCACTCCGGCGCGGTGAACAGCGTCAGCGCCGGGGCGAAGAGGAAGAAGCGGATTCCCCGCTCCGTGTAGAAGCGCACGATCCCGCTCAAAAGGGAAAAGGGCGGGTTGTCCACAACGACGCAGCCCTCCGGGTAGCTGAATGTCACATAGTCCAGCTCCGGGTAGAAGGGCCGCACAAAGCTGGCCCTGTCCACCCCGTACTCCGCCGCGCACCATTCCGCCGCGGCGTCGTAAACCTCCGGCGGCGTGTAGCAGTCGTCCGTCGTCCGCTTCGGCTTGAACTTCTCCACGAAGTCGTTGTATTCCGCATTATCCTCGAACAGCGTCAGCTGATCCCGCTCCATGCTCCGCTCCTTCTAATCTGAAAAATAGCACCAGCTCTGCGGCGGTCTTTCCATGCCGTAGGTTTTCAGCGTCATGGGCTCCAGGAACTCCTGCGCCCATCCGACGCTCCAGACGTGAAAATAACCGTCCCGGCCCTGGCCGTATGCCTCGATCTCTTCCGCCTCCAGGGCCGTGTTGAAGAACAGCACCCCGTCCACGTCGGCCCGCTCAAAGACTGCCGACAGGTAAAAGCAGCCCGTCACCGCCTTCTTTTCCGGCTCGTAGATATACACGATTCGCTGCATCTGGCTCCAGAAGTCGCCCCGCCGCGGCGTTGTTTTCCGCAGCTCCGCTGTTTTCTCCCTTCGGTAGATCTTCTCCGCCCACTTGTGGCGGATGGATACCATGATTTTAATGTCGTTCATCGCGCCTCCTCTGCGTATCTCCACCAATACCCGCACGATCTTCCGCCGCGGTGGAGGGCGGCGCATATCTTCGAAGGCGACCCCCCCTTGGTGCATCTGGCAGCCTCGCCGATGGAGGGGAAGGTCTGCTCCGCGCCGTGTACGTCCCGGCGGATCACCGCCCGCCACGGCCTGCCCCGCGGGCGGGAAAAGCCGCACAGGTCTCGCCAGCGCATGATGGTGGCGCTGGTGGCGTGGTATCGCCTCATAAGGTCGTCGATCCGCTCCTCGACGTGATCCTCGAAGTCCGCCGGCATGGATCGGTAGTTGTAGCAGCTCATTGGCCCTCCTTCCTGGTCGTCAGCTCCTGAATGTCGTCAGATGCGTCGTTTAATAACTGCGCCATGCAGGCCGCACACGGCGAGAAGCGAGTGCTGTATGGGCACCCCTCGCACCCTTTAGCCGACGGATCGGCGCACTGTCGCAGCGCGTTAATGATCTTCAAATGGTCAAGCATCGGATCACTCCTTCCGTTTGGAGCAGCCGTCCACGTCCAGATCGACGGCGCCCAGCTTCGGGCAGTACCAAAATGCGCCGCACTCATGCAGCCGGACGTGTTTGCAGCCCCGACAATGGGGCAGCTGATTGGCCCGCAGCCTCCCGTTCTCCAGGATCAGCCGCCGCACCTCCGCGTCGCTCATGCCTTGCCCTCCAGCGCCAGCTCTTCCTTTGCTTTCTGTAGGAAATACGCACGGATGCACCTGGCGCACTTCCGCTCCGTTGGCGCCTCACATACCGGCCCGATAGCCGAAACGCAGAAGCCCGCCCGGAAGAAGCACTCCGACGCGATCCGCAGCGCCCGGCGATAGATCAGCTTTTTCATGCGTCCGCCTCCAATTTGAGCCACCAGGCGGCCATCTTCCGGGGGTCTTTATAGACCTCCGGCAAGGTGCAGGCGGCGTCCGTGCAGTTTTTCGCGGGGCAGGTGGCGCAATACTGCTTTGTGAAGGCGGCGTCCCATGGGCCGGCGTCACTCGCCAGGCTGCCCAGCAGCTCCGCCAGCGTCTCCGGCGTGGCGGTGATCTTCTCGAAGATTGTCATGCGCTCCTCCTTTTTTCTTCTGGCGGCGCGTCGTGGCCATATATCGCACCATGTAAAGCACCTGCTCAAAGGCTCCGACGCGCCTATATCCGCCCATTCGTCCGCTTTTCACTCGCACCATCCCCAGCCCTTCACCTGGGCACGGATGGCGGCGCGGCACTTCTCCCGCTGTTCGTCGGTCATGGTCTGCGTAGCGTTGGCCATTTTCTGATATGCCTCCTGCCATGCGGTGAAGTGGATTCTGAACATCACGATCTCCTGGCTGCTCATGGCAAGCTGTTTTTTCAGCTGGGCGACCTCGGCCTCCAGCTGTTCCGCCCCGGCTCTGTCCTCCTCGTCGGCGGCTGCCAGCTTGTCCTCGGCCTCTTTCAGCCGCTCCCGCAGCTTGTCGGCGGCGGCCTTGGCCTTTTCCTTCTCCTCGGCCAGAAGGCGCTCTGCAGCCTCCTTGTCGGCCCTGGCGGCCTCCGTGGCCTCTGCCACTCGGCGCTCGATCTCCGCCGGGTCTGGCTCCTTGACAGCGACCTCGATGGGCCGCGCCTCCAGTTCCTTGACTTTGGCCTCCGCGTTTGCCAGGTCGTCGGTCAGCTCGACGTTTTCCTCGGCATACTCTTTGATGGTGGTCTCCAGCTCCCGGATGCGTTCCTGGGCCTCTTTTTCGCGCTTCATCGCTTCCTCTCGGTCTTTGATGGCCTGCTCCAGCTCCCGGCTGCTAAGATGCTCCGCATCGACCTCCACGGCGAAGCTCTCCCGCTCCTCTTCTGGCACCGCCAGGAGCTTCAAAGCATTGGTAACACTCAAATTATTCAATGCTGAATACTTTGTTTCCGCTCCGAAAAGGCTGCCCTGGTCGGCGCCGTATTCCTCGAAGATTCGCATGAATCGGCTGGCCGTCGGCTGGGAGAACTCCGTCTCGGTTTTCAGCCAGTCCAGCCACCCGCCATGGGGTACAATGGCCTTTGCTTCGGTCAGCCGGCGCCCGATCTCCACGGCATACCAAACCGTTAAATATCGCGCTGCGGCGGTCAAGTTTCGGATCTCCGCTCCCACCGTTTCCGGCGTCCTGGTCTTTGTCAGCTGTTCGTTCATGCTGTTTTCTCCTCCTTAATTTTCGGGACAATGGGCGTCCCGTCTTTTCTTCTTCTGCTGCCGGCCTCGATCCAGGCCAGCCACGGGTCAAGGAACCATCTGAAGGTCTCGCGGGGATCGTCCGCGAAGCGCCCCTTTGCTGTGTATTGGCCCTCGTTCCGATACCCGTGTATTTGGTGCAGCTCCTTGTCCCACATTTCAATGGTGAGGAAGGGGGTGCCCGGCGCCTTCTCCCGTCGGAGAAATAGAATCGTTGTTTTTCCCTCCAGGTGCCGCTGGGCGTAGCCGCCCACGCAATGCTGCAAGGCGATTCCCTCGTTCTCGATCTCCTTGCCGTCCTCCGGGACGCGGATCACATAGCCGCTGGCGGCGTAGCCGTACCGTTTCTCCAGGCGCTCCTTGCGCTTTTCGTAGCCCTCCTGGGCCTCCCGCAGCCGCTCCTCGCGCCGCGCCCGCTCCTGGGCTTCGCGCTGGCGTCGCTGCTCCTCCAGGCGGGTGTTATAAGCGGCCAGCGTCTCTTCGTGGGCCGCTTCCACATTCTTCGGCAACAGCACGTCGCTCCGATGCAGCGACAGCCCCAGCGTCCGCGCCATCCTCACATAGTCCGCCCAGGCGCGGGCCAGCTGGTACACCATGCAATAGTTTTGACGGCACAGATACCGCCAGAGGCGCAGCGCCGGCACCTTGAACTCCCTGGCCGTATCCATGGCGGCGATGGCGTTGCTTTTGAAGTAGTCCAGCTCCTTCGCGTCCTGCATGGATATCCGCTCCCCGCGGCGCCTTTCCTCCAGATAAGTCTCCAGGACGCTGATGCTGCGGGTCTCGCCCCTCGTCAGCCGGAGGAAGTCCTTGACCTCCTGGGGCGTCGCTTTGAAGGCTTTATGGGGATCAGCCGCGGCCCAGTTGAGCGCCTTCGCGTGAAGCACCCCGCGCTTTGCCAAATCGTAAATGACGGAGTACAGCCCGGCCTTCATCAGCATTTCCACCTGGCGCGGATAGACGTGCGCCAGGTGCAGGAACTTCACGGCCTCGTCGTTCAAGTCGAAGTATCGTGGCGCCATGCACCAGCGCACCGGGGACTTCTCCAGGGCGTCCTTGCCCAGCACAGCGTAGCGCATCCCCTCGTCCCAGCTCCAGTGAAAGGGCTCGTCCACCGTCCGCTTATGAAAACCGGCGTATGGGTGCCGCTGCATCGCTCCGGCGCCGTAGTAGCCCACGGGCACCAGCTCCACCGCGTCCTTGCCGAAGCGGTAAAGCGTTCCCGGCGCCACCATCGGCGCCGCCGTCAGCTGCTCGATGTCGGAATAGTTTTTGCTTGCCTCGCCGGCGCAGGCCCACAGCGCCCGCCCGTCCCAGCGCAGCAGCACGAACCGCCGCCATTTATGGAGGTTCTGGCGCCCGCCGGTGTATTTGATGTCCTTGACGGTGCCCAGGCGCCCGCAGAAGGGGCAGGGCTCCCGCTCCGTGAGGATCGGGTCGTGGTCGTACACGTTTCTCGGCTCCCGGACGTGCGGCGCCATCCAGATCGGCGCCGTCGCCGGGACGGTCTCATGCCGGCGGCAGCAGGTGGCCCATATTTCGCCGGTGCTGCCGCGCCGGAAGATATAGCTGGGGAAAAGGCCGTTGATCTCCTCGATGTCCCGCTTCCGCAGCGCCGGCGCCCTCTTCAAAAATGCCTGTTCTTTCTCGCCCACGTCGCCGCCTCCTCAGAAGAACTCGGAAAGATCAATGACCGGCCCCTGCTTCGGCCCGTCCGCCCTGACGGATGCACAAAGGTCGATCTCCATCTTCACCCGGATCGCAGCGCCCGGAAAATAGAACTTGACGGCAGCTCCCCAGGCTTCCATGTCGCTGATCGCGTTGCCCTTGACGTGCTTGGCGACAGCCTTCATGCAGTCCTCGAAGCTGCCGCCCTGCGCCACCGCCTGGGCGAACTCGGCGTCCTGCTGGCAGAAGTCCAACAGCGCGTCGCCCACGGATCGCTTCATGGCGTCCTCATAGCGCCCCAGGTTCTTCCCCTGGCCCTCGGCCACCTTTTTCTTTGCTTCTTGTAAAAATTCCATTGTCATTTTCGCGGCCTGTGATAGAATGACCGCACACTCCTTTCTGACTTCGTTGGGAAGGTCAAGCCCTAATCCGTAGGCACACGGATTAGGGCATTTTGTTTTCATGCGACGCCCAGCAGCTGGAAGATACCGCCGACCAGGTGGCAGATCGACCAGCAGGCGGCGAACATGATGAACCACACCACGCCGTCCTCGATGGCCCGGACGACCAGCCCCCGATAGTAGGCTTTGTCCGCCTCGTAGGTCTTACGCGCCGAATAAAGAATATTGAGCATCAGCTGCTTCACGGGCTTCCGCCTCCTTCTTCTGTTTCTCCGCCTGCCGGCGCAGCTTCTCCTCGCGCTCGGCGTTCATCCTCTCGATGCGCTCCTGGACGGCGTGATCCTGCTCTTCTCGCCAGTTCTTGGCTGCCTGCCGGTTCTTGCGCTCCTCGCTGGCCGGGCAGGTGCCGAAGTGTGGCACCCACGCCTTGACGCTCTCCGGGCCCGCCATGTCCACCACCGCGCCCCGGATCATTTCGCCGTCCTCGGTGATGAACAGCCCGCCCTTGTCGCGCTTCACCACCTGGACAGAAAAGCCGTCCACCGGCATCTTCTTCCCGCGCTTGGTGGTGATGAACTGAATGGGCAGCCCGCACTTTCGGCAGGTTGGTGGATCGCCGTACATCAGCCCGCCTTCTTTCTCTTCTTGGTGCCGCCCGTCGCGGGAGGCTCTACGAAGTGCCGGACGGTGCCGTGCGGCGTCAAATGCAGATAGGCAGCGCCGGACGGGGTGTTCTCGCGGCGCACCGCCGACTTCCCGCACACCGGGCAGGTCAGCTCATACCTGGCCCGTACCTTCTTCGCGTCTTTTCCGATGTCCATGTGTTCCTCCTATTTCTTCTCGCGGCGGATCACCCGGCGCCAGAGGCCGTCCGGGCCCTGCTCAAAGGGCAGCAGCTTCCGCCGCTCCGCTTCCCGCAGGTCAAAGCCGCAGCCGGCGCAGTCCTTCAACGTCCTGGCGCATCCAATCGTCGGCGCCATCGTGCAGTTGGGGAAACTCTCCGGCAGTTCCTTCGCTCCCATGCCCGCGCCTCCTTAAAATGGAAGGTCGGGCCCGTCCAGCAGACGGAAGCCGCTGACCCGCTCCACGGGCTCCGCGTGGAAGGCCCTGGCCGGGCTGCCGGCCCCGCTCTGCGCGGTAGTGGAGATCCGGCGCACCGTCGGCGCCACCGGCTTCGTCAGCGCCTCGGCCTCCTCGGCGGTCAGTTCGCTCTTGCCAAACTCTTCGATCCACCGCTCCAGGCTCCAGCCGTACCGCAGCATGGCCGCCACCTGGGCGTCGCGCCGAAGCTGCCGCGCAACCTCGCCGCTGCCGTGTGCGCTGCCGGGGCCCTCATGGCAGCCCCAGTGGTGGAGATCGACCCACAGGCCCAGCTCCTTGCTCTTCTGCCGTAAGGCTGCGCCGTAGGGTTCGTGGCGATCCATCTTTTCATGTCCCGCCGGCAGGCCGCAGAGGTAGCAGAAGCGCCCCCGGCGCTCCGGCTGCATGATGCTGGGCGCGTACCCGTTGCGGTCAAGCTGTGCCCCGTACTCGTTTTTAGCCATTGGTAACTCCTTCCGCCGCAAAAACGGCCTTGCCTCTGTACAGTTCATTCATCCAGATCGTCCGCAGCTCCGTGGCCGCTCTCGCCTTGTCCTCCGGCCCCAGGTCGTCCAGATCGACCAGGGCGCCGTCCTTATGTACAAAGGAAACGACCCGAATCCCGTTCTTTGTCACCAGCATCGCGCTCTCGCCTCCGTTCAATCCTATGCGCTGCGCCTGGCCGCCTGCACGGCGTCCGTCACCGTGTCCAGCGGGATGCCTGCCGCGTTCAGTATCGGGATCAGCTCGTCGGCGTAGATCGGGCGCTTGCATTTCAGTATTCGGGAAAAGGTGTCCCGGCGGATGCCGGCCTTGTCCGCGATCTTCATCGGGCTTTTGTCGTTTTCGTTGATAAACTCCCGGATCACTTCGTTGATTGTGTAGTCCCTCGCTACCGCGTGGCCCATGCTTTTCACCTCCAAACTACAAGGTTCTTTGAGTTCGACATCATAATACTACAAGCTCCTTTTAGTGTCAAGGCATTTTTCGGCCTTTTCTCAAAGAATTGTTGACAAACGCGCAAATCATATTTATATTGTATATGCGTGGAGGTGTTGACAATGACGCAACAAGAAAAGATTGCCCAGCGACTTGCAGAGGCCAGAGAGGCCGCCGGAAAGACGCAGGCGGACGCCGCGAAGTACCTGGGCGTGACATACCAGGCGATCAGCAACTGGGAGCGTGCTTACTCAAAGATCGACTCCGTCTCTTTGTTGAAGCTGCTCTCGTTCTACGATGTCAATGTGTATGACTTCATGGAGTCCTGTGACTTCGTTGTGATGAACCGCAGCGACGGTTCTGATTATTGGTTGAGCGAAGACGCCCGCGAGGTTGCGGACGCCTATTCGCTGCTGCCGTCCCTGTCCGAGAAGAACATGGTGCGAAAAGCCCTGGGGCTCCCGCCCGTCGGGGAAGGGGCAGCGCCCGCTCCAGTTCCGTCCAGGATCATCCCGCTGCTGGGGACCTCCGCCGCCGCCGGCCCCGGCGAATTCGACACCGGCCTTCCCTGGCTCAATTACGACGTGCCCGCCGACAGCCGGGCGGACTTCGCCGTGAAGATCAGCGGCGACAGCATGGAGCCCGTGCTGCATGATGGTGATGTTGCGCTATGCCGTGAGAAGGGGCCGGAGCCCGGCGATGTGGCCGTGGTCATGGTCAACGGCAGCCTGGTGGTCAAGCAGTTCATCCCGGACTGCTACGGCAACATTTACCTTCGTTCCCTGAACCGCGGCCGGAAAGACGCCGACATCGACATCATGGCCGACGGTAACAACACCGTGGCGGTTTACGGCATCGTTGACCTGAAGCGCCGCCCGCCCCTGGTGGATCAATGAGGGGCGCCCGCTTCATCGCCGCCTTTGTGCTGGCCCTGCTGTTTCTTTTCACTCTGGCCGGCTGCGAGAGCGACGACTACCGCGCCGGCTATGCTGCCGGGTATGAGGACGGGCAGGCCGCCGGCGCCGCGGAGAGCTACAAAGAGGGCTATAAAGAGGGATACGACGAAGGCACCGACGCCGGATATACCACCGGCTACGCCGAGGGTTACTTTGACGGCCAATTCGACGCAGAGTGGGAAGCCGCCAAAGGTGCCGATTGATGCAGAAAGGAGGCCCCGCCATGCCGGAGCCGAAGATCGCCGCGGTATATATCCGCGTCAGCACCGACGATCAGACGGAGCTGTCCCCGGACTCCCAGCTGGAGGAGGTGCGGAAGTGGGCGGCGAAAAACGATTGTGTGATCCTGGATCAATATATTTTCTGCGAAGATGATGGCATTTCTGGCCGCAAGGCCGAGAAGCGCCCCCGCTTTATTGAAATGATCGCCGCCGCGAAGAGCCCGGAGCATCCCTTTGACGTGATCCTTGTCTGGAAGTTCGCCCGCTTCGCCCGGAACCAGGAGGAAAGCATCGTCTATAAAAACCTGCTGCAAAAGGCCGGCGTCGACGTGGTCTCTATTTCCGAGCCGCTGATCGAGGGCCCCTTCGGTGATTTGATCGAGCGCATCATCGAATGGATGGACGAATACTACAGCATCCGCCTGGCCGGCGAGGTGAAACGCTCCATGACGGTGAACGCCGAGCGCGGCGTCCTCCAGACCGCCGCCCCTTTCGGGTATAAAAAGAACCCCGCGGAGGACGGGCCTGCCATGATCCCTGAAGAGACCGAGGCCGACGTGATCCGCGAGGTCTATGCCGACTACCTGGCCGGCGTGCCGGTCTGGCAGATCGTTGATAATCTGAACGACAGGGGAATCCGCTCCCACCGTGGCGGCATGATCGAAAACCGCACCGTTATGTACTGGCTGCAAAACCCCGTATATTTGGGCATGGTGCGCTGGACGCCCTCCGGGCGGACGCGCCGGGACTTCCACAACCCGGACACCATCATCACCCAGGGCGACCATGAGGCGCTTGTCAGCCGTGAAGACTTCGATGCAGTCCAGGTACTTGTCGCCGCCGCTTCGGAGGCCCACAGGCCGAAATCTCGCCCCAGCTTTGAGTTAAAGGACTGGATGGGCGGGATCGTCCATTGTGCCGACTGCGGCAGCACCCTGGTCTTCCAGAAGCCCCGCTATTTCATCTGCAACGGCTACGTGCGCCGCCGGTGCAAATCTCGCCAGAGCATCACCGCGGACGCCCTGCACGACGCCATCCTGGAGAAGCTGCGGGCAGACTGCTCCGCGTCCTATCCGCTGCGCTACACCGTGACCCGCTCCGACAATTCCGAGCGTGAGCTGAAGACGCTGCGCCAGCAGGCCGAACAGTATGACCGCAAGCTGTCCCGCATTCGGGAGGCATACACCGCCGGCGTGGACTCGCTGGAGGACTACCGGCGCTACAAGGAAGCCCTGGACGCCCAGCAGGCGGAGACGCTGGGGAAGATCGCCGAGCTGGAGGCCCGCGTGGACGCCGTGCAGGCCGAGGCCGCCCTGATCGACAGCATCCGCTCCACGCTGGAGACGCTGGAGGCTACGGACGCCACGCTCTGCGAAAAGAACACGGCAGCGAAGGCGCTGTTCGAGCGCGTCACCTGGGACAAGGCCACGGCGACGCTCTCCATCATCTACCGCGTTTTTATTTAACCCAAAATCATAGCCTGCCGGTGTCCGGGCCTCCATACTCCCGTAAGCTATGAAATATCAACCGCCCCGCCGAAGATCGGCGGGGCGGCTTCCCTTTACTTGGGATAATACTGCGTCCGCAGCTGCAAGCTGTTCCACCAGGGACAGTCCGCGAAGCCCTTGTCCGTCATGTTGGGATTGTAGCCCATGGCGACATACAAGGCCGTCTTCTGATCGTCAAGCAGGGGCAGCGCGTTGATGTACTCGATCACCTGCGCCTTGCGCGTCACCACGGTCTTGCCGCTGCTGTCCTTGATGTCGTGGAAGTCTCCGATGGACTCGGAATACCTTGCATAATCCCCGGCGTCCATCCAGTCGCAGTACTTCATGTAGGTGCTGCGCTGGCTGTCCGTCATGCCGGCATAGGCCGCATAGTCGTCGCCGGTGTAGGCGGTGTTCCACTTGTTCTCGCCCTCGTAGCCCAGCGCCTGGAATAGCCGGTCTTTCTCCTTGTCCGTCAGATCCATTCCGTCCACCAGCTCCATGACCTTCATGCGCTTGCTGCCGGGGATCGCTTCGCCGTCCTTGTCCTTGTCGGCCTCCGTGGCCTCCTTCTTCCGCAGGGCCTCGGTGTACTCGCCCAGGCCCAGGCCGGACTCTCGGTAGCCCTCCATCTGGCCCTCGGTCAGATAGGCGCTTGCGGCCTTGTCGATCTCGTCCTGGGAAAGATCAAGCCCGGCGATGGTGTCCAGCTTCTGCCACTTCGTCACGCTGCCGCCCTTCTCCTCCGGCTTCAGCTCGTCCAGGGCGTCCGTGACGGTGAAGATGGCCGCGTTGTCCAGCCCCGTCGCTTTCAGCGCGTCGTAGGTGGTCTTGACGTTCAGCACGTCCTTCACGGTCTCCAGGGTCTTGCCCCGATATACGCCGGTATCGAGCCAGGCCGCGAACTGCGCGTCCGGCAGGGCCGCCTTCATGGCCATGGTGCTGATGATGCTCTGGATGGGGATGCCGGCGTCCTGCATGGCCTTGATCTTCTCGGTGTAATCCCCGTCGTAGTCCTCGTCGACCTCGCCCTTTGCGTAGTCGCCGGCCACGGCATAGAGACGCTTCAGGTAGGCCGCCTTCGCGTCGTCGTCCAGGCCGCGCAGCTCCTTGTCCTGTCCGAACCCGGCCAGGGTGGGCTTTGTTGCCTCTCTGAAGGCGTCCTCGTACACCTGCGTCTGATAGGCGTCCAGGGTGATCTTCTCGCTGGCGTCGTCGCCCTTCTTGACCGTGATGCTGGTGGGCACGTCCGGCGGCGCCACCGTGGCGCCGTATTCCTGATACAGCCGCGCCAGCTCCTCCGAGGTTGCCTCCGGGAACGTCCCGGCCATGTCCATGCGCCGCTCCATCATGTCCTGGAAGCGCGTGGGCAGCAGCTTCTCGTCGGTTTTCTTCAGCGTCGCCCGGTTGGGGGTGTTGATGCTGTCCTCGATCTGCGCGTACAGCTCCGGCGAAGCGATCCGCAGCCCCGCCCCCAGGTACTTCTTGACATTCTGCACCGGCAGGCCCTTGAAGTACATGGCGAACTTCTCCGCCGCGTCGTTCAGCGCGTCGGCGTACTCGGCGCCGTGCATACGGTAGTATTCGCCCAGATCGCCGCCGTTGCTTAGGATGTTGACGCCCTCCCGCACGAACTTCGTGGCCGCCTCTCCGGCAGAGGCAAAGGCGTCAATCACGTCGTTCAGCTGTTCGCCTCCGGGAATCTCGATCCCGTACCACTTCTTGCCGTTGATTTTGTTGAAGATCAGCTCCGACAGCTCCGAGCCGCCGATGGTCATGCCGGCCAGATCGCTGACGGCCCGCTCCGCGACCTTCTTTGCGGCGCTCTTGGTCGTCAGCTCGTCGTCGTCGTCCCGGTAGCCCTTCAGCCCGTTCTTCCAGAGCTGGTTCAGCAGCTCGACGCCCTCCAGGGCGACAACGCTGCCCAGCGTGGCCGTGACGGCGTTGGACGCCTTCCTGGCTGCCGCCTTCCGCTCCGCTGCGTCGCCGCTCTTTCTGGCCGCCTGGAGCTCTCCAAAGGCTTGCCGCAGGGTGTTGTACTGCTGCAGGGGGACTGTCTTGAACATGGTCAGCGCCCGGTCTATGGCCTTGTCGCTGGTCATAATCTTCGCCCGGTGCATGGTGTCATACATGGGCTGCGTTGTGCTTACGGCCTCGTTGAACACCTCGGCCACCTTCTTGTAGAAGGGGCTCTCGCCGGCGTCGATCTGCTCCTGGGTTCCTTTCTCCAGTCCGGGGAAGTTTTTGCGGACGTAATTCTCCGCCCACGGCCAGATGCTCTGCACCGTCGCGCCGTCCATGGCGGTGATGGCCCCGCCGCCGAAGAGGAAGTTCATAGCCTTGTTTCGCTGGAGCAGGCCGGGGTTGTCCTTCAGCTGCGCCGTCTCCGGCGTTGCATAGCCCAGCCCGCGGTAGTCCAGCTCCGGGGTGTACTTTCCGATCAGCTCCCTGTCCACGTTCAGCAGCTGCTTCGGCGTCGGCAGCGTCGTGTAGCCCATGATCGCCGCGGCCTGTGGGAAGCTGGCCGCCTGCTTCAGCACAATGCCGGGGTTAAAGCCGAACACGCTGCTGACGTAGTTGCTCAACAGCTTATTGGCCAGGCCCTGCACCGCGCCCTCCTCGGTGTATTTCGTGGTCTGGAGGTCGGCCAGCAGTTTGTCGATGTACTCCGTGCCGCTCTCCTTATCCCAGGTGTGGGTGATCTCGTCGCGCAGGCTGGTGTTCGTGCCCCGCCAGTTCATCAGCGTCTCCATGTTGCGGATGGGGATGCTGTACCCGACAAAGCGGGCCGTCTGATCCGTGTGGCGCTCGAAAGCGTCAAAGGCGCCGATGTTGTAGCTGGGGTTCTTGGAATACTGGCGGGCCTTCAGATGGCCGACGCCCTCCGCCGTGCTGTCCGTGACGCCCGCCTGGTGGCCCACGTAGTTGTCGTTGGTGAAGATCGGGGCATAGCTGCCGGCCATGGCCCGGTCATACCCGTACAGGACGTTGGAGACCCGGTTGATCTCGCCCTTTGCGTACTCGTTGTAGTATTTGCTTAGGGCGTTTTTCAGCGCCTTCTCCTCCGGCGTCAGGTCGCTGCTGATCTTCCTGGCCCACTCCGGCGACATCTTGATGGTGGTGCCCTTTGCAAAGGCTTCCGCCCGTTTCCCCTGGCTGTAAAGCTCTTTGTTCACAAAGGTGCGCCCGCCCTCCATGTGGCGCAGGTTGTCGTAGTTCTCCGCCTCCAGCGCCAGGTGGACTTTTTGCGCCGGCGTCATGTAAACCTTCACCGTCTTGCCATAGATGGGCTTGTCTCCCATGTGAAGCTCCACCAGCTCCGGCACCTCGTACTCGTACCAGATGGCGTCCTTGCCCTGGCCGTCCGCCCGGCGCACCCAGTCCTTGTTCTCCTTGATGAACTTCTCCAGCTGCTTCGCGGAATCCACGACGTATTTTTTATAGGCCCGTTCTCCGTTCTCCAGCTGTTTCCCGAAGGACGCGAAGGTGCTGCCCTTCTTCCATCCCACAAGACTCCGCAGGTAGTTCGCCGGCGTCAGCTGGAGCCGGTTAAACCAGCGCGACGCCTTGCTTTCGCCCTTGCCCTCGCCGTAGCCCTTGGTGGCCTTGAACTCGTCCACGCTGTCATGGTAGGCGTCGGCGAAGGTGCGGCCCAGCTCGTCGTTGATAACATTGTTGCGGTTGTAATACTCGGTACGCAGGCCGACGGCGGCTTTATAAAGGTCTTGCAGGGCGTTGTAGTCCATGTCCCCGATTTTGTCAAAGTCCACACGCATCACCAGATCGTCCAGCCTCTTGCTCGGCATCCAGTTCGGGTCTGTTTCTTTTCCCTTTTTGTAGATTTCTACAATGTCCCGGACTGTCATGCCGCTGGCCTTATCGATCCGCATCTTATTGGCCGCATTGACGGCAATGGTGTCGATGTTCCGCAGCACGCTGTCGAAACGGGCCCGCATTTCGCTGTCGGTTCTGTTCCGATTCTTGCTCAACCACTGGAGCTGCTTCAGCGTCCTGTTCTGGAGGTCGGCCAGGGCCTTCCGCTCCATCTGCTGCTTTGCCCGCTCCCTGGCCTGCTGCTTCGCCTTTTCAAACCGCTGGTCGAACCTTGCCTGCTGCCGCTCCATCTGCTGCTTCGTCCAGGCGGCGTTCCGCTCTTGGGCCTTCTGAATCTTCTTGTCAGCCTGGCCGCGGACTTCCACCTCGGTCTCGGCGCCCTGGCGGAACAGATCAAGCACCTGCCGGAACTTCCGCTCCATGTCTTCCAGGCGCTGCTGTACCATCTCGTCGCCGTACTCGCCCCGCAGGATGTCCTCCAGTTCTTCCGCCGTCAGAGTCTGCGTCGTGCCGCGTTCCGCAGTATCGACGATCTGCTCCAGCTGCTGCGCCGGGTGCGCCTCCGTGTCCAGCATCCCGTAGATTTCGGCCAGCTCTGCCGCATGAACGTCCGGGCCCTTGTCGTTGATGTTGTTGGTGAGGGTGATGCCTGCCCGGCGGGCTCTGGATGCAAAGCTCTTCCAATCGTCCCCGAACTCCGCCCGAATTTCCGGGGACACAAAAATCTTTGTGCCCTTTACCGTGTTTCGGAACTCCCGGAAGTAGGTGTCCGCCGGTTGGTCGAAGGCGCCAAGATCGTGCAGCGCGTCGAACAACCGCCCCATGCGTTCCTCGGAAATGTCGCGCCCGTTCTGGATGTCGTCGGCGATGCCGTCCACAATCTCGTTTGCGCGGGCTTTTTTTCCGTCCGGGATCGAAAGAATCTCCTGTACCTGCTGCTTCAGCGCGGCGCGAGACTTCGGCGCCTTCGGCGGGATGGTGCGCTCCATCTGTTTGCCTTCCCGCTCCATCCGGGCGTATTCGGCCTCTGCGTCCTCCTCCGCCGTAGCGGCACGGTATGCATCGGCGTCCGCCTGTCGGTCTTCTTCAGTCTGCCGGGCCTTCCGCTGTTTCCAGCGTTCCACCTCTTCGATCTCTTCCGGCGTCGGCGGGGCGGATCTCCGCTCCATGTCCTTGCCTTCCTGTTCTGCCCTGGCGTTCTCCTGCTCCAACTCTTCAAGCTCTCGCTGTGCCCAGTATTCCGCCTCTTCGGCCTCTTCCTGGGCGGTTTTGGCCTTCTGGCCGTTCTCCCACTCGGAATAGGTGAAGCCCTCCGGCTGCGGCATCGGCTTGGTGTCCTGGGGCGTTGGTTCTGGCTCTGTCGTTTTGACTTCCGGCGTCGGCGCCGCCTTTGGGGCGGTTTTTTTGCCCTCTGTGGCCTCCGTGGTCTCTGTGGTGTCCACCGTCGTCAGTTTCAAGTCCTCGGCCTCCTGGTTGGCCTCGACCCGCTCCACGGTCTCGTCCGCGACAGCTCTGGCCAGCTCCTTCGGCGACATGGCCTTGATGGCGTCCACCGGCAGCTTCATGGCCAGGCTGGTCAGCGCCCCGATCAGTCCGGCGTACCATGCGTCCTTGTTGACTTCCGCCAGGCTGCGCCCGTCGGTCTTCACCAGCCAGCGGTTGAGCCCGTAGTCCGCAAACTCGCTGATGAACTCCTCGAAGCCTTCACCCAGGGCGTCAAACAGCAGCATGGCAGCCTTCTGGGCCGCTCCGCTTTGCAGGGCCTTCTTCACCATCCCCTCGGCCACATCGTCCAGGGCACCGACGTTGAGGCCGGGGATGCCGCCGGTGATCTTCTCCGTTAGGGCTTCCACGCCGCCCACGGCCAGGCCGTACAGCACCGCCTTCTCGTCCTGCGCTCCGGCTTCCAGGGCCTCCTCGGTGGCATTGCCGGCTGCCTGGGCCATCATCACCCAGAGGCCGGTGCCGGGTGCTGCGAGGTTGACCAGGATGGAGGGGATCATGCCGCCGACGCCGTTGGCCGTCGCCGCCATGGCCTTCGTCACTTTCCCGGACGCGGAGGAATGTTCCGCCGCTCGCCGGGTGAAGTCCTGGATGCTCTTATCGGCGTTTGCCAGCCCTTCCAGCCCCAGGGTGTCCGCCTGCTGCGCGAAGCTCTGGAGCCCGCGCTGCTGCATATCCTCCAGCAGCTTCCCGCTGCTGTCCGCGATCTCCTTCTGCCCAGGCAGGCCGGACATGACGCTCTTCTGCTCCATGAGCTGGCCGCGGGTGATCTCCTGGCCGGCGTAGGCCGCGGCGTTTGCCAGCCCTCGCCCGGCGCCGGCGAGGCCGGCCACCAGGTTCTCGCCGACGGTCTGCGCGTCCTCCTTCAGCCCGTAGCGCCCGCCCATTTCGTGCAGCTTCTGGTTTTCCTCGTTGTACTCCGCCAGCTTCGCCTCGTAGGCTTTGACGCCCTCCGGCGTGTTATTCGAGTACGCGAGGGCGCGCAGCTCCCTCTGGGCCTTCTCGACCTTCTCCCGCTGCTTCTCCACTTCCGGCTTCAGCGCCTCCGCCACGGCGGTTTTTTCTGCCGCTCTGGCCCTTGCGGCGTTGACGGTGTCCTGCATGGTCTTCGCCGCTTCCGCCGTCCTGGGGTTCAGGTACATATCCGACGTGGGCTGAAATGCTGCGGCCTCCATCCTGGCAGCTCTGGCGTCGGCCTTTGCCTCCGCCTCCGTGGTGCGTCCACGGCCACCGCCGCCGGCGGCGCCGGGCTCTGCCTTGCCCTTGCCTGTCTGGATGGTGGTGGTCTTCTGCGCGGGCTGCACCGTCACGCTGCCGCCCGGCACCGTGCGAAGTGCCGCCGAAAGCTCCCCCTGGGCGCGGTTTGCCCATTCCTCCGGCGTGGGCAGCGCCATGGAGGCCCCCGCCGTCTGTGTCGGCTTGGCCTGCACGGGCTGGGCCTGCGCGGGCTGCGTCTGTGCCGGCCGGGTCTTCTGCTGCGTGGTGTTCAGCCGGAGGTTTGCCCCCAGCTCTCCCATGTAACGGTTGGCCCACTCGTCCGGCGTCGGCAGCGCCAGCGAATTATAGCCCGAAGCAGACGCCGTCTCCGGCGCCTGCTCCTTTTGGTCGTCCAGCTTGCTGTTGATGAGCGCGTAGAAGGAGGCAGCGCCGCCGGATGCGGCGGGCTGCTCTTCCTCCTCCATCTTTTTGTTGATGAGCGCGTAGAAATTATCCGATCCTGCCATGGTGTCACCTCGTCATTTCTTCATGGCGTCCGCCACGATTGCCGCCGCGGTGTCTGCGTCAATGAGGCCATTCGCCACGTACGCATAGGCATAGTCCGCGGCATCTTCGTAGGCGTAGGCCCCGCCGTTTTTGATGATGTTCTTGACGCCGGCGGCGATGCTTGCCGGGGTGACGGACTGCACGGGACTCGTCGTCGGGTTATACGTCGGCGTATAGCTGGGCGTCGCTGCCGCCGGCGCCTGGTAGGGCTGGCCGTAGTAATACTCATAGTCCGCCAGCACCTGCGGCGTCAGGTTGCCGTCCTTGATGGCGCTGTTGACCTGGGCGGCGGTCAGCTTCGGCTGGTTCTCGCCGGACAGCGCCTTGATGTATTCGGTGCTGTACCCGGACGCGGCCAGCAGGTCGTCGGGGATGCCGCCGGACGTGCCGCCGGCCTTCAGGTAAGAGCTGATCTGCTGCTGGGCAAGCGCCTGGTCTTCCTGCTGCCGCTGCCGCGCCACGTTGTCCGCGATGGCGCCGACGTAGGAAGACGACAGCCCGGAGATCGCCAGCAGATCCGCTGGGATGCCCGTGGGGTCTCCGCCCGCCGACAGGTAGGCGTTGATCTGCTGCTGGGCAAGCTGCTGTTCCTGCTGCCGGGCCTCCCGCTCCTGCTTGTCCTCGTAGTTCTTCTGCTCGATGATGGCGGCGCGAATCTTCGCCGCCCGCTCGTAGGCATTGTTTTCAGCCTCCTGCTGGGCTTTGGCGTTCTCGATGGCCAGCGTCAGCTCGTTGTCCAGGCCGCCGGCCTCGATGCTGCGGATGCCGCTCATGCGCTCCCGCTCATTCTGCGCCAGGTTCTCGCCGTAGGCGGTCTCCAGGCCCAGCATACTGCTCTCGCGCAGGCCGCCGGTGTAGCCCTGGGCGGCCAGGAGCTGCGGCAGATCGCGGCGGCTCTTCATGTAGTCCACATAAAGTTGCCGGTTCAGCGACTGATACTGCTCGTTCAGCGTGGCGATCTGCTCCTGGATTCGGGCCCTGACCTGCTCCAGCTGCGCGGTGTGCAGCTCGTCGTTCAGCGCCTTGGCCTGCTCCAGCGCGAAGTCCACCTGCTCCAGCTGTGCCTGGAGGTCTTGCAGCGCGGAGCTGTACTCCTGGGCGCCGCCCGCGGTCACGCCCTGGAGACTAAGCTGGGCGCCCGTCCCCTGGGTGCCGGTCAGCCCCTTGGCGGTCACCGTCTGGGTGCCCTGCGTCGTTCCCGTTCCCTGGGTGCCCGTCCTTCTGACGCCCTCCGTCACCGGCCCGGTGTATCCGAGCTGGCGGAGGATGTCGGCGCCGTCCTCGCCGCGATCCAGCGCGTCGGCGTACCTGTTAATGAGGTAGGTTCGGTTCATGTCCTGGTCGTGCCCGTTGGCGATCTTCACGATGCCGCTGCCGTCGAACTGATAGCCGTTGTTGGCAGCGGTCTGCATCGCGGCGGCGGCCATCGCCTTGTCGTAGTCGCTGTCATAGTGGGAGGAGTGATAGACGCCGGCGCTGTCGATGTACCCGATCTGGCTGTGATTGCTGCTCTCAACGTAGTAAATGCCCTTGTCGGGGTTCGCTACAAGGTAGCCGTGGTACCCGTCCGGGGTGGTGAACTCCAGCGACTTCGTGTTGCCCACGCCGGTCATGTAGTCGTAGTGGTCTTCCTCCAGCGGGGAATAGACCATTTCGGAGGCGTTCCCGTAGCCCTTCCGCCAGACGCGCCCGGAGGCGTCCGTCACATAGGAGCCCACGGGCACCTCCTGGGTGCCGGCTGCGTCCACGTAGGTCTTGCCGTTGATGATGTACCCGGTGTACTTATTGCCGCGGGCGTCGGTGTAGGTGGTCTCGTAGGGTGCGGCGGTGGCGGGCGCGGCGCTGGTCGCCGGGGTGGTCGGATTCACGAACACGTCCTTCGCTCCGCTGCTGGCCGCCGGCGTAGTTTCCCACGTGCCGCTGGCGGCGTTGTAGGTGCTCTGGCTGCCGCTTCGCTTATCCAGAATTGCGTTGATCTCCACGTTGGCCTGGTGGAGTTCCGCCTGTTTCGCCGCATCGGCGTTGAACCAGTCGGCGGAGTTCTGCGCCGCCAGGGCCCGCAGCTCCGCGTCGCTCATGCTGTCGTAGCTCTTTGCGGCGCTCGCCGCAGGAGACACCTTGGCTGCATACAGCGCCACGTGCGGGGCCTCGGTCGTCGTCCTGGGTAGCGTCGTCGCCTGCGGCTTCTCATTCGCCGCCAAGGGGTACGTGGTCTTCTGTGCCTGGATCGTACCGCCGGAGCTGGCCGCCGGCGTCTGCGTGGCCCGCTGCTGATTAACCAGCACGTCCGTGTAGGTCGTGGCCGGCGCGGCAGCCGGTGTCTGCGCTGCCTGCTGGGCCGCCTTGGCCGCGGTGTACTTTGCGATATAGTTGTTATACGTCGCGGCGTTTGCGCTCGAAGTCGCCGGGGTGGCCGCCGGGGTGGCCGCCGGGGCGGTGTACCCGGCCTGCTTGTTCCCGGAGTTGTCGATGTAGGTGGTCTTCTGGCCGGTGCTGAAGCTCTGTTTCGTTCCTGCCATGTCTGCGCCTCCTTACTCTTCGCTGTCGGCGTCGTCCGGCGCCTTTTTCTTTTCGTCGTCCTGGTTTGCATGGGCCTCGCCGGTCTTCTCTGCGCTCTTCTTCAGGCGCTTCACGATGGCCGACAGAAAGCCCGGCAGCGGCACGCCGATCTCGCTCAAATTCTCCAGGATGCTGATGCACTCATTCAAAATAAACCAGATCGTGACCAGCAGCCCGAAGATGTGATTGTTGCCTAAGTCCACGCCCGTGCCGGCGGCGGCTTCCACGATCACATAATCCACCACCACGGCCACGCCCACGGCCACAAGGTACCCCAGCTTCTTGATGAAGCCCAAAAGCCCGGCGCGTGAGCTTAACGTCCCCGCCACCCAGGCGGCGGCCACGCCGGTGACGTAATCGCCGGCCATAACGATGGCCAGCACAATCACCGGCCCCATGAGTTTGTGGAAATAAGCGGCAGCCGCCGCAAAGATCACCGTGATCGTCCCCTTGATTGCAAAGTCTTTCATGTTGTCCTCCTCGTCAGTCGGTCAGCATACCGCTGTCCCGGCTGTCCTTTTCGTCTTCTGGGCCGTACTCCCGAAACATTTGCAGGGCGTAGTCGCCCCAGGTGATGGGCGCCGCAGCCTCCGCGTTGTCTGGGATCATGCCTTCGTTTTTCGCCCACTCCATGGCCCGCAGCTTCGGGTCTGTGGGCGCCTGGGCCTGGGTGTACTCGAAGATCGGGCTGCCGTCCTCGTCCTCGTACACGTTCTGCTTTGCCAGGTGATTCATGCCCATGCCCTTCAGCATATCCGCGAAGTCGGTATAGCTGACGTTCATGTCCACGTTTCCGGCGATGCCGTCCACCTGGCCCTTGCTGGTGTACTGCCAGATCGCGCACTTGCGCGGCGGGGTGTTCAGATCCGGGCTGCCTCCAGGCCAGGATGCCAGCCAGACGCCGAAGCGCAGCGGGATGGCCTCGTCGAAGTATCTGGCCAGATAGTCCGGGTTCCCGTAATTCAGCGCCCAGTAGCCGCCGCCCTCGATGGCCTCACAGAAGGCCCGCACCATGTTGGAGGCCAGTTCCTTCGTGATGGTCACGCCGTTCCTGGCCGCCACCCTCACGCTGTCGTACTCGAAGTCGAAGGCCAGAGGCAGTTCCATCCGATAGGGCTTGACCGCCTCCAGCAGCGCCTTCGCCTCCGCCGCCGCCATTTCCGGCGTCAGCGCATACGAAAACCAATATGCCCCGCAGGGGATGCCCAGGCGGTTGCACTCGGCGGCGTTCCGGGTGAACTTCTTGTCCGCGTTGCCTTTGCCGTAGCCGGCCCGCAGGATGGCGCCGTCGATGGAGCCCTTGACCCGCTCCCAGTCGATGTCGCCATTGTGTTCGCTGACATCAATGTACTTTTTCATGTCGCTTTCTCCATTTCCCTAAGTTCAATTTCTTCCGTGAGCTGCCGGATCAGCTCCAGCAGCTCCGGGATGCTCATGGCCGCGATCTCCTCATGCAGCATAAGGTTCTCCCGTGATGTACTCATAGTCGGCCTCCGTGATTGTGCCGCGCTCCACGCGCTGGCGCACCTGCGCCTTTGTCAGCCTGCCGGCCTCATAGAGCCGTTTCAAACTCTCGACTAAAATGGACATTTACAGCACCCCCTGTTCAATGAGCTGCATCGTGTAGTCGTCGATGGCCTTGCTGTTGTCGATCTCTGTGATGGATTGGAGCATTTCGTACTCCGAGACCGTGATCTCCCGGCACTCGCAGGAATAGTCGGTGTATGCCGGCATCCCGGCCTCCGCCTCATGCTGAACGGCCTGGATGTTCTTCCGCTCCATGTAGAGCCCCGGCGCGATGATCTGCAAGGGACTAGGCGCAGACGCGCACCGCTCCGCTTTCCATTCTGTCATGTTCGTTTGCCCTCCTTTGAAGTTTTGAAATGATCCTTTTCATGGTCTTTATTTTCACCTTGGGCTTGATCCACCGCAGGTAGCACCCATAAGATGCCGTCGCCTCAAACCAGCCCATGTAGCTAAGAATTGCCGCCGCGTGTTTCCGATAGACGGCGGCGCCGGCGGAGACCCTTGCCGCGATCTGCGTGGCCTTCCGCGTGGCCGCGCACATGATAGCCTTCCGTATGGTCGTCCGATCCCGGAAAAATCGGAAGCCCATAAAGTCGATGTCGCGCCCGATGCGCCGCCCTCGCTTCACATAGTCGAACTTCGCCACGGTGTAGGTGCGTTTCAGCTTCAGCCGGAAGCGCCTGCCCAGCATCATTCGGATGCTCCGCAGCAGGGCGTGCAGCTTCTTCTTGTTTGGCCCGATGATCACCAGGTCGTCCGCGTACCGGCAGAAGATGCCGGCGCCCAGCTCCTCCACGATCATGCGATCCATAGGCTCCAGCAGGTAGTTGGCCAGCCATTGGGATATGTAATATCCCAGGGGCACACCCCTGTTGAAGTCCGACAGGCAAAGCTCTATGAGGTACAGAAACCACTCGTCCTTGATATGGACTCGCAGCTCCCGCATGAGAATTTCCAGCCGGATGCTGTCGTAGAAGTGCCGGATGTCGCATTTTGCAAAGTACCGGCTTTGCTTCGGGTTTTCCCTGATCCATCGCTCGATTGCCTTCTTGCCCCGGCTGCTTCCGCGCTTCGGCATACTCCCGCAGCTTAGTCCGTAGGAGCTCCGGGTGATGATCGGCTCCAGCACGGCGATGATAATGTGATGCACCCACTGCTCATAGGCTGGCGGCATATAGATTTTGCGCCACTTGCCGCCCTCGAAGACCAGGCGCGGCTGCTTGTGCGACGGGCGGAAGGCCAGTTCCGGGTGTTCCACCGGGACGCCCGGCGGCTTCGTGTTGACGATCACCAGCCGCATCTTCTCGATCTCTTCGTCCAGGTGTTCGTCAATGTACTGGATCTCCGCTCTGTGTGTTTTCCCTTTCCGCATTTTAAGATAGGCGCGGCGGATGATTTCCTCCTGACACGCCTGCCGGTGTAGGTATTTATACTGCTTGTGGCTTTCCTCTGGCAGAAAGCTCTTTGCTGTTTGCATCAAGATAGTTTCTCCTTCTATCTCCTACGGACGGTAGGTTCGACCGCCTTGCCGCCCGCCCTGCAACGGAACAATTACCACTCCCCAGACCGATAACGGCGGATGAGGCGTATTTCAACGCCCAGCGGTGTAAATGATGTGTGTCGGCATTTTGCTGTATTCCTTCCGCCCCCACTCGCAAAGCGCAGGCCGCGGGTGGTGGCAGTCCTAGATAGAACTAGGCCGCGCCGATGTTCCAGTTGGCGTTCGCCGCGTCATTGTTGAGGTTCAAGCAGCGCGGGCCATCAATCAGGTCATTGTTGCAATTCCCGAAGCGCAGGCCCACGCGCCGCAGGCCAGCCCCCACCGGCACCCGCCGCACACACCCCTGTTATTCGTATAGATACCCCTGGGGGGAGTTGCGCCTTGCGGCGCACCCCCAGACCCCCCGGCGTTCCGGCTGCCGCCTACACGCTGGCAGGTGGCAACAGAAGGACGGCCGCGCCGATGCACCAGATGGCGTACGCCGCGTCAATGTTGAGGTTCAAGCAGCGCGGGCCATCAATCAGGTCAGAGTCGCAAGCCCCGAAGCGCAGGCCCACGCGCACGTCGCTGGCGTTGACGTAAAGGCCGTCACAACCGCCGGTGCTCGTCGATCCGCTGCACGGTCTCACGGGGAGGGCTCCGAATCCGGGGACGGCCACGTATTTATTGGGGTATTCCCACCCGCTGGAGGTCGAGTCGAAGGTGATGCCGGCGGCTGTGTAGGCCGCGCCGGTGAGGTCATAGCTGTAATTCTTGCTGACCTTCACCGCTCCGCTGACCAGCAGCGTGTAGGGATCGCGCATATACTGCTGATAGGTTCCCAGCACGACGCTGTGAAAAACCTTGTTCAGCGAGGTCTTGTCGCTCGTCCCGTAGAACTGGCCGCCGCCCACGACAGCATTGGCCTTGACGCCGTAAGTGGGAGACCCGCCGGAATTGTAGCCGTTGCAGTTGCCGTACCCGTAGGCGTCCTGCAAGTCCGTGTTCTTGCAGAACATAATCATCAGGTCGATCAGCGTTTCCACGATGGCCCCGCCGAAGAACTTGGCGCGGCTGCCAAAGGCGTCTATGGCCGTCTTCTGCTCCGCCGTGGTGTGTCCATAGTCCGGCTGGGTGCCGGAGATGGAGCGCATCTTCGAGCTGACGATGGAGCCGTAAAACATCGGAATCCAGACGCCGTCAAGCTCGTTTCCGTTGGGATCAATGAAGCCCACCGGCTCGAAACCGTCCCGCTCCGTCATGGAAAACAGGACGTAGCGATCATCGCCCAGCATATACTCCATTTTGTAAATCTTCGGGGCCCAGGCGAAGGCGCCGCCGTTGTAGCTGGTGTTGGCCACGTCGCTGGCGGTCACGCCGTCGGCCTTTTTGGTGTAGTCGGTCTCGCAAAGCGCATAGTCCGCCGTGCCGTCGGCCTTCACCATATAGGGCTTGTTCTCCTTCAGCCAGGGGAAGTCCGCCCAGCTGGTGAGGCTGTACCCGCCGCCCTTTGTGATCACGATGGGCGAGTAGTCCCGGTTGATGCCGATGTACTCAATGCGGCTGCCCGGCGCCAGCGTCGCGTTGTGCTCGATGAAGCCGTAGATCTGCTCCTTTTTCAGAAGCGCCAGAATCTCCTGGCTTGTTTCTTCTTTTGCTACATAAACCTTTCCCATGTAAAAAGCTCCTTTCTGCTTATTCGTCCGGGGTCACCATGTAGAGGCCGCCGGCGTCCACGCCCATCGTGAAGGCCACGCTGCTGTTGGCGTCCTTTGCCACCGCTCCGGCCTGGGCCGCGGTGACGCTGTGCGGGTTGTTGGTGTCCGCCAGGTGGGTGATCAGGCTGGAAATGGCCTTTGCGATCTTCCCGAAGGCCACCGACAGCTTTTCGCCGGTGGACAGGGCCGTGAGATTTGCCGCCGCCTCGTAGGTCGGCTTCTGGTCGTTGGTCGTGACATTGGGGACGTTTCCGAGGCCCACCATGTCCTTGGTGTAGTCGCCGTCCTGCGGGACGACGACGCCGGTGCGCCCGTTGAACGACGTGACGCCGCCGCCCGCGGCCTGCTCCGCGATCTCGGCCCAGTATCTCGCATTGTTGTGGTAGGTCGGGTCGGTGTCTCCGACATCCGTGCCGTCCCGCTGGCCCACGGCCCAGGCTTCCGCGTCCTCCGCGCTGCCGTCGGCTGCCGTGGCGCTGCCGGCGGCGCTGCTGGCGCTCCCCGCGGCCTGTTCCTTGTAATACTTGGCGTTGTCGGTGTCCTCGCCCGTCCGGGTGTTGGTGCCGCCCTCGGCGTAGCTCTGCGCCAGGGTGGCGCTGGCTGCGGCTGCCGTCTGGCTGTTTGCCGCTGCGCCGGCGCTGTCGGAGGCGTTCTGCTTGTAGCCCTTGGCCGCTTCCTCGTCCTGATGGGCGGCGGTGGCGCTGTCCGCCGCGGCGCCGACCAGCCCTTGCAGCGTGGTGATGAGGTCGGAGTCCAGCATGTCGTCCGTGATGCTGCCGGACTTGATCGCCGCCGTGACCACGTGATTCGTGACCGTGAATGTGATGGTGCTGCTGTCGTCGAACTCCGTTTCCGTGATGAACGCGCTCAACGGCACCGAAACCGTGGAACCGTCCGCCAGCGTCAGCACCAGGCTCTGGGTGTCGGCGTCATACGTCCAGTTTGTGGCCACCTTCTCCAGCACGGTGTCGATGGTGATGGTGGTGCCGTCCTCCCGCGTGAAGGTGAAGACGCCGGTGTCGGAGTCCAGGCTGACCGCTTTGAAGTGCAGGTTGGTCACGCTCTTGTCGCTCTTCAGCGCCAGGGCCGCCGTGGTGGCGGTGTCGCCCGCCTTGGTGTCCAGGAGCGTCTTCAGACTGCCCAGCACCGTCTGGATGTCGCCGCCGGTGACGCCCGTGATGGCCGTCACGCCGATCTCGCCGGCGCCGCCGGTGCCCACCAGCGCGTCGATCAGGCTGTTATACAGTCCCTTGACCGCCTCACGGATCAGCTTATCGAAAACGGCCTTGTTTTCCTGGGCCGTGCCGGTCAGCTTGTTCGGCGCGGAAATAACGCCTTTTGCGGCGATGTCGCTGTCCTGAATTTTGTAACTGTCAAGACTCATTTGATTTTTCCTCCTTCACAAGCTGCTTTTCCGCGTGCTTCGGGCACTTCGCGTTCCGGCAGCTCCAGGTCGTGCCGTCGGGCGTCCTGCCCTCCAGCTTCATTTCAATGCCGCAGACCGGGCACTTCATAGCGCCACCCCCTGCAATTCCGGCGGCACCGCCGTCATGGGCGCCGAGGGCTCGATGGCCGCCGGTGCTGTCACGGGCGTCGCTCCGGGCATCATGCCGCCCATCATGCCGGGCGCCGCTCCGCCCATCATGTCGGGCGTCGGCTGCGCCTGGGGCTCGAATTTCTGGCGCCAGCCCTCGATGATCTCCGCCTTGTTGGGAATGTCCAGAATGTCCAGCTGGGCCGCGTAAAGCCGCCAGTTGTCTGCATTGACATTCGCCTGGGTCAGCGCCGACAGCGCCTGGAGCGTTGCCATCTTGCCGCGGCTGGCCCCGTCTCCGGCGGTCACGGTCACGTCCACCTTGGGGAAGTACTCCCACTCGTCGCGCACCAGCTCGTTTGTGAGCAGGTCGAAGACGGGGGGCTGCGTCGTTGCGAAGTTGTCCCGGTTGAAGACGACGGAGACGGCCTCCGGCCTGCCGCGCTCCTTATCCGCTCCCAGGAACAGGAGCCGGTCGTCGTCGAAGAACTCCAGCGCAGACCAGTCCAGCAGCTCGTAAAGCCGCTCGAAGCCGGCCCGCCGGTCTGCCTTCTTGATGTCGGCCTGCTCGTTGCTGTCCTCCCGGAGCATCGCCAGGCCCGTCGCCGTGGTCTGTCGGGCCGTTTCCTTGCCCTGGGCGCTGTCCCAGTTGCGGTTCGTGGCCTCGATCCGCTCCTTCAGATAGTTCAGCAGGATCGTGGCGTTGCCGGCGCTCTGGATGCCGCCCAGGCGCCGCACGCCTGCCATGCGGTTCTGATTCACCACCACCACCGCGCCGGGCTCGTTGGTGATCTCCGCGCCGTCGGCCAGGGCGCCCTTTTCCACCAGGATGATGTCATTCGCCATGAAGGCGTCGTTCATCAGCGCGGCGGACAGCTTCCTGTCCTCGGCGTCCACCAGGTCGAGGATCGGGTACAGCTCCGACTTGTTCCAGAACTCGTTTTCGTCCCGGATGCGCCAATAGTGGACGAAGGGGAACAGCTTGCACTGTCGCCAGGTCTTCTCCCAGTAGGACGGGATCAGCTTCAGCTCCGTGTCGCCGGCCTGGATGGAACAGGCGACGGTGCCGGCGCGGACTTTCACCTTTTTCCCGTCCGGGGTCTCCGCCGTGCCGTCCTCCGGCCAGCGGAACCAAAACTCCAGAATCTGAACCATGTCGGTCTTATCGTCGACTGCCGTTGACAGGTCAAACACGCTGCTGACGGGCACATAGCTCTGGCTGTCGATCTCGTCCACGGTCTTGTCCAGGGCCCGCAGCCGCTCCCCGTACAGCTGCAAAAATTGGACTTTGTGGATCGTATAGACGTGGGCCACATACTGCCCCTCCTGGATGTCGCCGGTGCGGAGGCCGGGATCGGGGAAGATGGCCTCCGGGGAAATGTCCGCGATGCGGATGTCGCCCTCATGGACGCCGCAGCGCATGGAAATGTCCCAGAAGGCTTTGAAGAAGGCGTCGCCCAGCTTCAGCAGCCGGCGCTCGTTGGCCGTGTTCATGTGATCCAGCCTGTTGTTTTCCGTGATGTACTTCACGGCCAGCTCCCGCTGCTTCGCCTTTGCGCTGTCCAGGTCGTCGTCCCGGCCCCGGAACTCCGGCTCCGGCACAACGGGGTCGATCTGGCTCTCCACGGTGATCCACGGGTCGGGGCAGACCGCCGGCGTGAAGGGCAGCCCGCTCTCCTGGGCGTACTCGCTGACCTCGCCGGTGACATCGTGAATGAAGTTGTAGTAGTCGTTGAACTTCTCCCACATGGCCTCCCGGACTGTCCTGGCGGCCTTTGCCTTGTCGAAGAGCGCCGGGATGTTCACCAGCCGCTCCTCCGTCGTGGAAAAGTCATAGCCGGAAATGATGGGTTTTTGTTTCCTGTTTTTCATGCTGTCACCTCTTTGCGAAATTGCCGCGCACGAAATGCTTTGTAATTGCGAAGACGCCGAAGCCCTCCAGCGCCACGCTGTTGCGGATCAGGATTTGCAGGCGTTTGTACTTCTTCACCTTGGCGTTAAAGAATACCTCGCGGGGGCCGTCGTTGCTGTCAAAGGTGAGCCTCTCGAAGTCGATGTCCTCCCAGTCAAAGATGTCGATGTTCTCCGCGGCCACCTGGCGATCCACCGCGTCCTGGTCTGTCCGCAGGCAGACTCTGGCGCTGCTCCGCACATAGGGCTTGATGGTCACGGCGCAGCCGCGTTTGATCATCGTCTTCAGCACCGTGGCGTCGCCGTCGTCGTCCATCATCGTCGCCCAGACGGCGTCGATGCCCGCTCCGTCGTCCGCGAAGCGTGCCACGCCGTTGATGTCGGTATTGAAGCGGCAGATGCGCCCGTCCGTTGTACCGAAGTAAAGGGTCTCGCTCTGCCCGGAGATCAGGTTCAGCCAGCAGTTGGCCGGGACGCCCTCCCAGTAATACCCCTCGTACACGTAGTCGCCCAGGCTCTCGCTGCGGTATGTCTTGTTTTGCCGCCCGTCCAGGACGTAAACGTGGCCATTCGGGAAGGCCAGGAGGTACATGCCCTTGTAGCTGACCGCCTCGCCGGAGGCAAGCGCCTCCTCCGTCAGCTTCGCGTTGATGTAAAAACTGCGATTCTGGCCCACTCTGTCGCCTGTGAGGTAGTTCGCCGCCACGGCATAGATGCCGGTGCCGGAGACGAACAGGGGCTCGTCCAGCAGCGTCGCAAAGCTCCCGGCGGAGACGGCGCCCACGCCGACGATGGCCTGGCTCAATGCGAACGACACCTTCCCGTCGCTGTCCACGTTGGCCGTGCGGAAGAAGATGGCGCTGTCCTGGCCGTTGTTTTCCTTCACCACGGCCTGCATATTGCCGATGCGGCAGTAGCCCCGGATCGGGACGCCCTCGATGCCCACGTCGTAGTAGGAGAGATCCGGGAAGTACGTGGGATCATTCAGCCCGCTGATGAAGTCTCGGTTGGGACAATCCGGATTGCCGGAGATTACCACCCTGTCGCTGTTGCCGGCGCCGTATGTGGTGATGATGCTGCACTTGTTCACGATGTCGGCGTAGCCGCTGACAGTCTTGGGGAACTGCACCACCAGGCCGTCCGCGCTGCCGGCGTCCGGCGCCGCCGGCGGGCTGTTCATCGTCACAACGCCCGTCGTGCGGTTGACGCTGAAGGCCGTGGTCTCCGTGCCCCACACCCAGCAGCGCACCGTCCCGGTCTCGTCGATGGGGGCGCTGTCCAGCTGGAAGGCCGTGGCCGAGCCGTCAGTCTGGAAGGCGTTTTTGCGGTACGGCGTCGCCATGTTCACGTCCTCGTAGCTGACGCCGCCGCCCGTTGGCGTCCTGGTGATTACCGTCGTTGGGATGTAGGCGGCGTCGCCCAGGCCCGTCACCCGCTCCACCGTCTCCCCGGCGCAGCGGATCAGCTCCCCGCCGGTGACGATCCAGAGCTTGCCGCCCAGGGAAACGCTGCGGCTTTTCGCGTTGTTCAGCCCGGAAAGACGCAGCACGGGCGTCAGATCGGTCTCGTCCCAGGTGAAGAGCTTGGTGCCGGCGTGAACATAGCGGTACACCGTCCCGGAGTACACCATGCTGTGCAGGCCGTTGATCTTCAGCGGCGTGTCGCCGTCCTTGATGGTGTGCAGCGTCCGCCAGCCGCATCGCTTCTCCGGCATCCCGCCCACGTCGGAGATCATGTTCGTGCATAGGGGGCTCCGGGTCTTGTCCACCAGGGCGGGGTCTGTCGAAAAGTCCGCGCCCCGGAACTTGGAGTAGGTGGTGCTTTCGATATGCACCGAGCTGTTTCTCGGCATACATCAGCCCCCCTTGGAGAATAGCGCCTGCCGCATCCTGACGCCGCCGGGCTCGTCCGGCGTGATGGCGGCCAGCGCGGCGTTGTACTCGCTCCGCAGGGCAGAGTAGTCCAGCACCAGATCGCTGATCAGCTGCTGGGATGCCACAAAGAAGGGCATGGCCTGCTGGGCGTCCTCCGCCACCTCAAACTCGTAACTGTCGTCCGTGTCCGGCGTGATGGTGGTCGGGAAAGCAAAGTATTCGATCTCCACCGTTGCGGCGTCGTCCAGAGGGATCACGATCTTCCCGCCCCGCCAGTCATAGCGGCGCGTCCGTTTCCCGTCCCTCCAGACGCAATACAGCTCCCGGTAGTCTCCCGGCATGGCGTAGTCCGTCTGGCCCGTCACCCGCGTCACCGTGTAGCTGCGGCGGATCGGCTTCACGGCGCAGACCTGTTTCTGCGCCGTGTCGAAGAAGTCCGCCATCTTCCTTTCGATGTCCGCGTCCGGCGTCACGATGCCGCCGCTGGAGTATTCATCCAGCAGCATATAAACCTTTCGTTTTCCGTCTGCGAGCGTCATGTCATGCCCTCCTCGGTCTTATGCGTCAGCGTCGGCGTCCGGGGTGCTGTCCGGGGTCTCCGGCTCCGGCTTGGCGCACCACTGGTCGCCGGCCTCGTCGTAGTAGAACTCGGCGTGGGTGTCGATCTCGATGAACTTCGCGCCGTTCATTCCGTTCATCCCGGTGGGCTTGGTGTCGGTGCTTAACCCGTAAAATACGGGCATCGTAAAATCGTGTACAGTAACCATTTCGATGTCCTCCTAATTACTGCAATCGCCCCGCCCGGAAAACCGGGCGAGGCTTTTGCGTAGTCGTTTCGTTTCTCCGCGCCCCATCAGGAGCCGCTGGAGAAGATGATCTGGCGGGCGTCGCCCCAGCCGCTGCCGAAGTCGGCATAGGCGGTATAGGCGTCCTTCAGGGGGTTGTCCAGCTGATTCTGGATCACGGTGGGCTCGGTGATGTACACCAGCTCCACCATCTGCTTCATCAGCGTGGGATCGCAGAGCGCCCACTGCTTGGCGGAGAAGCCGTCCTTGCCGCCGCCCAGCACCATGTACTGGAGATTGGGCAGCGGGTTGGCCGCGTTGGTGTTGTCCGCGGGGTTCTGGGTAGGACGGAACCGGGCGTTCTCGCCGCAAATCTTGATTGCGTCGGCTTCCAGCTCCGGGCTGACCAGCAGCAGGTTCATGTCGGCCAGCATCGGGAGACCGTCGGGAGTGACGAAGCGGCTGGCCTGGCTCTGCGCCTTGGTGATGGACGCCACGGACAGCGACAGGTTGATCAGGTTGCTGTAGGTGCCGGCGTCGGGGTCAGCGATGTACTTTCTGCCGCTGCTGCCCTTGCTGGCGACGGGGTGATCGCTGGCCGCCCAGGGCTTGTCGTCGCCGCCCTTGAAATCGGCGTTGAAGGCGTTGCTGAACATCCGAAGCAGATGCACATACACCGTCATGCTGGCGCTGTCGCCCAGCAGGGCGCCCACCTTGGCGCAGGCGCCGGACTTGTCGATCTTGGCCTGCTTGTAGCCCACGACGCGGGTGATGGAAAACTCACCGGGCGTCACGATGGTCTTGAACCCGCGGCGCTCCTGCACCTCATTGAGGTTGTGGCCGTCGTACTCCGGCATCTCGCCATAGCCGCCGGAGCCGGTCAGCTCATAGTCCACGCTCTTGCTGTGGGCCACGCCGACGATGCTCAGGAGTTTGTTCATGCGGTTGTCATAGGCGTATTTGAACGCCTTGCCGACGAACTTGTAGTTGTCGGTCTTCCATGCAGTGAAATCAGGCATTGTTATTTCCTCCTCTTTGTTCCTGTTTCGGCCTTAGTCCTCGACGCCCAGCGTGTGCAGCAGGGCCATCATGTTGACCAGGCCGCGCTCGATGTCCATGCCCACGACCTTGATGGGCAGGCTGGCGGTGGCGGTCAGCACCAGCTTGTCCCGCGTGGTGCTGTCCAGGTTGCCCTTGCGGAAGCCGATGGGCGGGAAGATGGCGTACTTGTCGCCGGCGTAGGGGGTGCCGCCGCTTGCCTTGGTGAAGGTGCTGACGGTGCCGCTGCTGGTGTAGGCGTAGTCGGTGATCCGATCCACCTTGCCGATCACGTCGGTGTTGGTGGAGCCCTCGGCCTTTTCCAGCAGCACGATGTAGCCGCCGTTGAAGTCGTCGTTGCTGAAAGCGCCGAGCGTGCTGGCGGTCATGGTGGTGGCGCTGCCGCCGGTGGCGGCCACGACGGGCACCGGGCTCTGGAAGATCAGCATCGGGTCGTCATAGACCATGATCTTCGTGCCGTTGGCGCGGGGGTCAAGCGCATCGGCGGTGCCGCTGTGGTTCTCCGCCGCGATGCCGAGAATCTGGGTGGTGATGTTGGCCGCCGCAGCGACCACAAGGCCCTCGGAGAGCGCCACCACCTGGCCGATCTTGATGGCCGTGTTGTAGGCGATGTCGTACTCCCTGGCGCTGATAAGCACCTGGCCGTCTGCCTTCTGATAGGGTTTCATGTTTCGTTTTCCTCCTTGCTACATTTCGAGAAATTCTTTTTCGGTCATGTGCATCTCCGGGTGTTCGGCGTTCCACTCCTTCAGCGCCGCTCGTTGCGCCGCTGTGAGGGTGTTGCCGGAGCCTCCGATGCCGTAGCCTGTGGAGCGTGCCCTTCTGTCGGCGCTCTCCGCCCGCTGCTGCGCGGCGGTCTCGCCCACCAGGGCCACATAGTCGCCCCAGAGATTGGCAAGGGGTTCCTTGCCGTAGCGCGATCCCACAAAACGCCGAAACGCCGGGTTTCTGTCCACCGACGCAATATCGACATTTGGGTACCGGCTCTGGAAATCCTCCACGTCTGCCGCGATGAAGCTGTCCCGCTCCTGCTGCTTCTTGTGCTCTTCCTCGGCCTTGGCGGCGGCAGTACGCTGGGCCCGGATGAAAGCCCTGTCTGCGTCCTCCTCCACGACCTCCTCCACGCTGCGGCCCTGGGCCTTCGCCCGCTGCTGGGCGTCGGCGCGGCGCAGCGCCTCGGAGTAGTCTTCCAAGTCCTTCTTCGAGCTGAAATACGTGCCGGGCTTCGCGGGGTTGGGAATCCGATAGCCGGCGATGTCGCTGTCCGTCTGACGGCGCACCCGCTCCTCGGTGTCCCTCTCCGCTCTCCGGCGTGCTGCGGCGATTGCCGCGTTGACCGCCCGCGCACCCTGCTGATCGGCGCCATCAGCTGCGGACTTTCCGCCGGTTTGGCCGTCGCCTTCCGGGGAAGTGTCCGGGCCTGCGTCCTGGCCCTGCGTGTTCGTGTCCTGCCGGCCTACGTCTTCCGGCTCCCCGCCGCTCATTGTCGGGTTTGTAAATTCATCCATGGGGTTCCTTTCTCTTTGGCATTTTTGCGCTTTTGCCCTGCGTATTCCGGGGCAGAGGGCCGGGCCTGGGAGGGGCTTTCGCCCTCTCAGCTCATGGGCGCGGCAGCCGGGAAGAAGAAAATTGGAGGAGATCACTATGGGCGGGTGATCGTAAAGAAGCCCGGCTGTCGCGCTGCCCGTGCCCCGTGATACCATGCTACAATGCGGAGGCCCTCTGTTACCTTCAACATGAAAAAGCCCCGGAACCGTTGAAAATCAACAGCTCCGGGGTTTTCTGCCCGTGGTGTCGTGTAACCGCTCCAGCTTTTTATCGCAGGCGCCTGGACTTTCCGCGCTCCAGCTGGCGGATCAGCTTCTCACGCACCGGCGGGGCCTCCTCGGTGGTCTCCGTCTCCTGCTGCGCCCTGGCCATGTGGCAGATGGCCGCGCACAGCACCAGGTCGTCGTGTTCTCCCTCGACTGCCTGGGGCTTGCCGTCCCTGTCATACTGAAACAGCAGCATTTGAAGCAGCAGCCACCGGCTGCGGATGCACTCCGGCGTTTCCGCGGCGACTCGCCGGAAGTTGCTCAAAATGAGGGGCCGCGTCCTGGTGTCGGTGCGGAAGCCGTAGGCGTCCACGTAGTCCTTCTTGATCTCGTCATACCTCTGCCGCTGGTACAGCTTCGGATAGCCCCATTGTTCCAGCGTCAGCTCCGCGTAGCTGCCGTAGTTGATTTCTATGGCCAGCAGCGCCCAGTTGAAGAACTTGCCCAGGCACCACAGCTGCCGGGCAAACAAGATTTCGCTGACCGGGTTCTCGTACTCGCAGACCTGCAAGGCCGTGGTGTTGTTGATGCCGTGGGCCGTGAAGCGATCCGTGCCGTCGCCGGCGTTGTCCGCCGCGATCACATAGGGGACGCCCTTCTCCGGCAGTTCCCACAGCCGTATGAAGCCCCGCGCACGATCCTCCACCCAGGTGATCTCCTCCGGGCAGCCGTCGGCCCGCTCCGTGTACTCGAAAAAGCCGATGTGCTCCGGCTCCTTCGCCGTGCCGGCCAGCAGCATCACCTTCTCGTTGTCGAAGAACGGGCGGCCCGTCGTCAAAAATGCCTCTTCCGGGAAGGTTGGGTACTCCTGCCGGAACAGCGCCTCGTCGCCCGCGCAGTCGTTTCGGATCGTCCACCGGCGCCATGCCAGCTGCTCCGGCGTGAGGCCGACCCGCTCCATCAGCTCCCGCTCGTAGTCCGTCCACTCCGTCCCCGGCTCCACGGGCCGGGAATAGTCCGGGTCAAGATACCAGGGCAGGAACACCGCCCGGAAGTCGTTGCGCCCGGCCACGGCGTCGTCCCAGAAGTCTTTGAACTCGCCCAGGCCGTTTGCCGTGGTCTCGTAGATCACGCAGCTGTCCGGCGTCTTTGGCACGGCGGCCATTAGCGCGATGTGCGTTTGCCGGAAGTTGGGCCAGAAGGCGCACTCCGAGCCGTGGACGTTGCGGAAGGTGAAAGAGCGCCCGCCGCCCTTGCCGCCCGCCGTGATGCATCGGATTCGGCTTCGCAGGCCGGGGTTCCGCTCCTTCTCCCGCGGGTCTTTCGTCGGGTTTGCGAAGACAAGCTCCTGGGCGTTGCTGGCCTGCCGCATAGGGCGCAGGGGCTCCGGGAGATTGTCATAAAACAGCTTGTTCATTTCGAACAGGTGCTTCGTGGCGTCGTCGTCGTGGGCCATGATCAGCGTGCTGGCGTTGGGCGTCGTGGCGCTGTCGGCGAAGAAGATGCCCTCGATCATGGTGCTGCAGCCCAGCTGTCGGCCCTTCAATACGACGATCCGCACGGGCTTCCCCTTGGCGTGTTCCTCCCGGATCACCTCATACAGCAGCGTCTGGGCCGGCTTGAAACGCAGCGGCACCAGCTCTTGCTGTTTGTCGATGATTTGCAGGAAGCTCTCGCAGTAGGTGCGCGGGTTGCGGATGTTGATCAAAACTCGCGCCCCCCTCCGTCTGCTTCGGCCAGGCTCCGCAGGAAGCCCTCGACGCTCTCCCGCGTCTCCGGGTCAGCCGACAGCACCGTGCTGTTTTTCCACGTCTCCGGGGCGCGGTTGGTCAGAAAGAACTTGATGGCATTGGTGTCCGCGGGAATATAGACCGTCTCGGCGGCCAGCTCGTAGTGTTCCTCCTCCTGGATGCGCCGGCCCTGGGCGTCATAAATCACTTTTTTCAGCTTCACAGCCTTCATCACCGTCTGCGTCCCGCCCAGGCACCGCTCCAGCAGCGACGCCTCCACCTGTCGGATGTTTTCTTGCCCCAGGGCGCCGGTGCGCCCGGCGGTGATGGCGTCCTCGAACTCCGCGTGGTCTTTCCTCCAGCGGTAGAACGTGCTGGGCGCGACGCCCATGGCCGCGATCAGCTCCTCGTCGGTCTTGGCCGCCGCCCATTCCTCGATCCTGGCCAACCCCTCCGGGCTGCTCCATTGTGCAAACTTTCCCTTGCCCATGCTGTCACCTCCATTCCGTGTAAAAGGCACGGCGCAGGCGATCCAGCGTGGCGTCGCTGATGAAGAACCTGTCGCAGCACTCCCGCCAGCTGGCGCGGGTGGTCATGTAGGTCAATATGGCCTTGCGTTTCATGCCGTCGCCTCCGCCGATGCGGGTGCAGATGGCGCGAATCTTCGCCTGCACCTCCTGCGGCTGCCGGCGGTACGTCTGGCAGGTAAACCACACCATGCCCTGCTGCTCATAAGACAGCGGCACGGCCCGCATATATTTGAAGCGTTTGCCCACATGGATCACCCCCTCGGCTAATTTGGAATCGCGCCCGCGCCTCGGTGCGCGTCGCGTGTCGTCGTCTCTCTTATCTCCGATAACTGACCGCCCGGCGGCCTCCAGTATCGCAGCATCTGCGGGCGCCCGGCCTGGAACTCGCTGCGGTAGATCTTCTCGCATCCTTTGGGGACGATCAGATCTGCGCTGGGGCTCCGTGCCTTGATGGGCTTCGTCCGCTCCGGCTTGTCCAGGTTGCGGGACGGGTGATGCCGCTTCCGGCCTGCCACGGTGCGAACCTGTTTGATCAGATAGTCCGCCAGCTCTTGCAGGTCTCCGTGGTTGTGGCTGTATAGGGTCTTATGCTCGACGCGCCCCAGCTTCCAGACCCGCTCCGCCACTTCCCGCACGGCCTTGTCGCAGACCATGTGAATGTGCAGGCGCTCCGGCTGGCCGGTGTCGCCGTCCATGTCGCTGATGATCCAGTCATAGCGAAGCGCCACCCCGGCCTTTGCACAGGCGCGGCGCAGCGTCTTGTCGATGAAGCACTCCCCGAACCATACCTCGCCGGCATCCCGCACGGCGTCCCGGTCTTCCGATCCTGCCCGGCGGATGATCTTCTCCAGGCCGGCGTCGGAAAAGTCGAAGATGATGTGCTCGTCTTTCCCGGTCTTCCAGTTCTCGTTCAGCGTCTGGCCCATGTCGACGGCAGTTTCCCGTGACTGTTTTGCAGCGCGGTTGATTTCCCGGATGGACGGACGGAAAGAGAAGCGGATCGCCTCGCCTCGATACACGGGAAACTTCGTCTTGTATTCGACGCCGTTGGCGCACTTCACTGTCGATATGTACCAGTCAGCCTGCCTCATTTCCCGCTCCTTCTCCAACAGGGCCTAAATCCCGCCGTTATGTACTCTCAAAAGAAACGCGCACGCGCACGCGAATAAAAATAAAGGAAATAGCTGATTTCTCACCCTGCGCCCGGAAGGCCGAAGCCCTCCGGGCGTACCGTCAAAAATCAGTTGCTGTTGTCGCAGCTTTCATCTGCCTCGTTGAAAATATCATCAAGGTCGACTTCCTCATACTGCGCTCTGACCTCCAGCTGGAAGAGGTAGTTGCCCATGGCCGTCGTCTGTGCTTTCCACAGCTCCATCGGGCTTTCCGGCTCAAATTCCAGCTTTCCGGCCTCCCGCCGTACAATCATGCGATGGAGCTTTTCATATTTGTCCCTCACAAACCAATACTCCCCGATGAGCCTCTTGCTGTAATATCTGCTGTCCAGGCATTTTCTTACCGCCTCAACGCTCGGCATTTTCATCCTTCCGCACCTCCTTCCTCTGCGTTTCTCTTCTGCCTGGCCTCCCGCGCCCGGCGGAACATGGCCTGCATCCGATAGATCAGCGGGGTGCCGGCTGCGCCGGCGCTGCGCCCCTGCTGCCGGATGTAGTTCATCCGCTGGCCGCGCATGGCGCTGTGGTGCCGGTAGTGGCTCCGGCAGCTCCTGGCCCGGTGATTTGCCGCGCTGCTCATAGCTCGTCACCCGCTTTCTCCGCGATGGCAGCGACGCGCACCCAGGCCGCGGCGCTCTCTCTGGCCACGCGGGCGATGTTCTGGAGATAGGCAGACACCACGTCGTCGTCCCCGGCCTTCACGCCGTCCCACAGCTCCGCCATGGCTTTTTTAAGGTCTTTCTCCACCGCCGCCTTGATCTCCAGCTGTGCGCTCAATATGGCATAGCTCTCATAGGCGCTATGGTATGTGGCGGTCTCCCGGCGCCGCACATCGTTGGCAACCGCGTGAATCACGTCCTGTGACACGCTCGTTGTGGCCTCCGCCGTGGTGCTGCTCTCCGCCACGCCCTCCACCGGGCAGGTGTCGGCGCAGCCCTCCGTGGCCTCGATCTCCTCCAGGTCTTTCTTGTTGCTTACTTCTTCCATGTTGGTCTCCTCCTTGTAAAATATGAGTTTTCGGGGCATCCGCCCGGTCTCCTCGTAGTGTTGCCAGCACAGGCGGCACAGGTCTTTTCCTTCAACCTTGTGCCAGCCGTCCGCCTTCATGGCGGCCTCCGCCGCCTCGTCGTCCCGCTCCGCGCCGAGCGTATGGCCGCAGCAGTCGCAGACGGGATTGTGATACTCAAAATAAACTCGCACCATTGGCTTGTCCCTCCATTCCGGCCAGCAGCGCCCGCTCCCGCTCCGAAAGCTCCCAGGCCGTGCCGGTGTCTTTTTCTGCCTCCGCAGTCTTGTCCGCCTCCAGCTCCGCAGCCGCCCGCTGCTCCGCCGCCGGC
>Ga0310786_10001387_pt1 | contig 39007 bp, 55 predicted proteins | sample AusTroGonzalo_MG_FD_203881 | JGI IMG/M metagenome (GOLD analysis project Ga0310786, IMG submission 203881) | Bovine rumen microbial communities from tropical cattle in Woodstock, Queensland, Australia - Gonzalo_03 (v2) (version 2) | ecosystem: Host-associated > Mammals > Digestive system >... | reverse complement strand
AATAATAAAATCTTGAATAAATGTAAATTGTAATAATTTGTTCGTGTTTTGTTCGTTTCCCGGTTCCGGGGCCGCGCTGCCGGAGCGGCCCGGGTCCGTGGGGGAATGCTGCCAGGGCGAAATTGGGCGGGGGTAGTGGTAAAACCACATCAAATAAATAAAAAGCCCTTGACATTTACATTTACTCTGTTACAATACAAGTAAACAGGAGGTAAAACACGATGGTAAATGTAATAGGCTACATCCGAGTATCTACAGACGGACAGACAGGGGACGATAAGTTTGGACTTGAAGTCCAGGAAGCGCAGATCAAGGAATACTGTGCGAATAACGGGATGGAGATTGTGAAGTGGTACAAAGACGAAGGCGAAAGTGGTGCGAAGCTACGTCCCGGGTTTGATGAGATCATATATGGAGAGGTAACGAACCCGCCATACGAAGCGGTGATAGTAGCGAAGAGTGACAGGGTAGCGAGGGACATAAACATCTACTACTATTACAAGATGATGTTAAAGAAGAAAGACATCAAGCTGATATCGATAGCGGAGGACTTTGGGCAATTCGGGGTATTTGCGAATATGCTGGAAGCGTTCACGTTATGCGTTGCGGAGATGGAGAGGGAGAACATCACGAAGAGGACGAGTGCGGGGAGAGGCGCGAAAGCGAAGCTTGGCGGGTATTCAGGCGGGAGGGCCCCGATGGGGTACAGAGTAGACCGAGGGAAGCTGGTGATAGTGCCGGAGGAAGCGGCGGTAGTGAAGCGGTGCTTTGAGTTGCGGGATGCGGGAGTAGTGCTGCTGAAGATAGTGGACAAGCTTAACGAGGAAGGGTACAAGACGCGGGCTGGCAAAGAGTTTGTGTTAAGTACGGTGCAGAGCATAATAAATAACAGGAAGACATATGAAGGGTATTATAAGTACGGAAAGAGTGGAGAGTGGGTGCTGGGGCAGCACGAAGCGATTCTGAAGGAGGAGCAGAAATGAAGAAGGGCGACTATGACACGATAGAGTTTTAAAGAGGTAGGGATATGGTAATGATACCCGAAAGTGTAAAGATAAGTTATGTTTCGGGGTGGAATGACCCCGAAGCGGTAATGGTACTGGAGCCGGATGGAGAGTGTGATCCATACTGGGGGCTTACCTCGAATGAAATCTCGGAAGAGCAGCTGATTGCACTCCGGGAAGGGAAGGTGCTGTGGTTTACTGATGGGGAATATGCCCATTTGATCAGACTCAAAAAGGGAGATTGAAGGATTAAAACTTGCAACTAACTTGCAACCGGGCAAGCGGTAAATGCCAACAGGGGCAGCGGAAGCTGTCCTTTTGTTGTTAAGAAAGGAGAAATGTGTATGTCTAATCCAAAGATTGAGTTAAAAAGCGATGGGGAGCGGAGCGTAGTTTTTATTAATGATGTCGAGGTATGCCCGGTATGGAGGTGGGAGCTTGTGCATGAGGCGGGGAGTATCCCCGCCCTGGTTATTCATATTCACGCTCTTAATGTAACAATAGATGGTGAGGCTGTCGATTGGAGAAAAGACATATGAACGAAACGGTGATCTCAAAAATTTTTGAAAAAATAAAAAAGGACCCATGTGAGCCGGGTGCGTATAACGATCTGTTCCAATACATCCGAAGCGGGGAAGGGGAGGATTTTGGGAGAGCGCATGAAGTGAACCGGGAGTTGCGGACATACCTGGCGTATGGGATAAGTATGCAGAAGAATGTATCGGGGTTGTTCGAGGTATATAGAAGGTCGCTTTTGTTTGATGCCCCGCACTTCCTGGACAGTTATCTGTTATATGTGGAGATTAACCGTGATCCCGAAAGGCGGTTTTACCAGCCCCGGAGGGGGGTGCTGAAGCCTGTGGTAGATGCGCTGCAGGAGTTGACGGATGACGAACTGGACGAGTTGTTCCTGTCGATGCCTCCGAGGGTAGGGAAGAGCAGCCTGATGGCGTTTTATATGACATGGCTGATGGGGCGTGACAGTGAGCATCCGAATCTGTATAGCAGTTATACGGACATAATTACGAAAGCGTTTTATGACGCGGTGCTGGAGATCATCACGGACAAAGACACCTACTTATGGGCAGATGTATTTCCGGGGAAGAAGGTAGTGCAGACGAATGCTGCGAATGAGATTATCAATATCGACCGAAGGAAGCATTACCCAACGCTGACTTGCAGATCGATAGACGGGACGATCAACGGGGCGTGTGATGCCCAGGACGGGGTGATAATATCGGATGACCTGGTGTCGGGGATAGAGGAGGCGTTATCGAAGGACCGGTTGATATCGAAATGGGGGAAGGTGGACAATAACCTGATACCGAGGGGCAAAGGGAAGACGAAGTACTTGTGGATCGGGACGAGGTGGTCGGTGCTGGACCCTGCGGGTATACGGCTGGACACATTAAGAAACGATGCGAAATATGAAGGGTATAGGTACAAGGTAATAAATCTCCCGGCCTTGGACGAGAATGACGAGAGCAATTTTGATTATCCTTACGGGGTGGGATTCGACACCTTGTATTATCAGAGGCGGCGGGCCTCGTTCGAGCGGAATAATGACCTGGCATCCTGGGAAGCGCAGTATATGGGCCAGCCGATAGAGCGGGAAGGGACGCTGTTTCTGCCGGAAGACTTCAGGTACTTTAATGGGGAATTGCCGGAGGAGGAGCCGGACAGGGTGTTCATGGCGGTGGACCCGGCGTATGGCGGCGGGGACTTTGTAGCGGCTCCGATATGCTTCTTGTATGGCGAAGATATTTATATTCCCGATGTGGTTTACGATAATAATGACAAAAGAATCACGCTGCCGCTGCTCGTGAATGTAATTAAAAAATACGATATTAAGGCGGTGCAGATTGAGGCGACAAAGGCGACAGCGGGGTATAAGGATGAACTTGAGGCGAAACTTCAGGAAGAGGGGATCCGGGTGAATCTGACAACGAAAGCGGCTCCGAGCCAGGTGTCGAAGCATGACAGGATATTCGACAAAGCCCCGGATATTCGCGAAAATATGCTGTTTGTGGAATCGGGGAAGAGGTCGAAACAGTACGAACTGTTTATGCAGAATGTGTTCAGTTATAAGGTGTTTGCGAAGAACAAACACGATGATGCCCCGGACAGTTTGGCGATGGCGATTGACATGACAAGGGCGGTAAATCGCAAAATTGAGGTGTTTAAAAGGCCATTTTAGATAAAATATTATTGACAACCACAATATATAGAGTATAATTAAAGTAGGATATACTGTGTTTAGTGGGTGTTGGAATGGCAAATAGAAACTTATTTGGCAGAACGGTTATATATTCTGCCTATGACATTGTAGATAGGGACAATTTGCTGGAGATCCTTGAAACGGCAACGGGCATCCATCAGCAGAATCAGTCCGATATACAGTATCTGTACGATTATTATCGCGGTAAGCAGCCCGTGCTGGACAGGGTAAAAACAACCCGGCCCGAAATACAGAATAATGTTGTTGTAAACCGGGCGAATGAGATTGTATCGTTCAAGGTCGGATATCTGATGGGTGAACCGATCCAGTATGTGAACCGGGGCAGCGATGAATATGCCGAGATGATCAACAATCTGAACGAGTATATGTTCGCGGAGGAAAAGGCCTCGAAAGATAAAGAACTCGCCGATTGGTTCACGATCTGCGGGACATCCTACAGAATGGTAATGCCGGATGCCGCGTATAATGCCGAGGAGGATGAGGCCCCGTTTGAAATCTATACGTTGGATCCAAGAAATACGTTTGTTGTGTATCACAGCGGCGTAGGCCATAAGCCCCTCATGGGTGTGATGGTAATAACCACGGTGGACAATGAAACCCTTTACTGCGGATATACGGCGACTCATTATTTTGAAGTACTGGAAGATGCTATAGTCAAATGGGAACCGCATACGCTGAACGGAGTGCCTATCATCGAATATCCGGCGAACCTGGCGAGGCTTGGTGAATTCGAGATCGTGCTGCCGCTGCTCGATGCCATAAATACCATCGAATCAAACCGTGTGGACGATATCGAAGAGATCGTACAGAGCCTCCTGGTGTTCAAGGGTGTTGACATCGAAGACGAAACCTTCCGATCTCTCCGGGCGATGGGCGCGATGAAAGTGCCGTTGGACGGTGATGTGTATTTTATCAGTCATGTGATCAACCAGGGCGACACGCAGGTCCTTGTGAACGATATTTATAATGAAGTCCTGACGATCTGCGGGATGCCAAACCGAAACGGCGGTTCCAGCACCAGCGACACCGGGATAGGCGTGATATATCGTGACGGATGGCAGAATGCAGAAGCCAGGGCGAAAGATTCCGAGATGATCTTTAAGAGATCCGAAAAGGAATTCCTGAAGCTGGTGCTGCGGATTATCGGTGACAAGACAGGCTCTACGTTGAGAATCGGATATATCGAGCCGCAATTCACCCGCCGGAATTATGAGAACATCCAGGAAAAGGCCAATGTGCTTATCGGAATGCTGAACAATGACAAGATTCATCCGAGGCTTGCGTTTGAGCATTCGGGAATGTTCGTAGACCCGGATCTCGCATATACCATCAGTGAAGAATACATGAACGGCGAGAGAGAACGGGAAACCGAGGAACTGAACGATATAAACACGGAACTTGCTGAAGCGGAAAAGGCTGAATTAAATGTATGAGGCTGCAGACAAAGCGATAAAACTTCTGAATAGACACCTGGTGTCACGGTTCAATGCTCTGAAGAGTCTTCTGTCATTCGATGAACTGAACGTGCTGAACCGGGTGAATGAACTGTTTGAGGATATTATTGAACTGTACAAACAGTGTCTGCTGCAAGTGGCAAGGGCCTCATACAAAGAGGCGATACTGTTAAGCCTGAATCAGCGGCTGTCGAAAGAGGATGCCGAGGAAGAGATAGACGAGGCCTGGCTGATGATATTCCTCAACGAGTATGACCCGGTGACAGAATACAAACAGCTTTCGGAACTGGACCGGAAGCGAAGCCGCCTCGTTGAAACGATGATTGCCGCCGATAATAAAGCAGAAGCTGCCGAGCGCGGGAAGCGGATATTGAGCCGACATCTCACCCAAGGCTGCATCGAGATCACCGACCGGGCAATGCTGAAAGCATATAAAGATGCCGGAGTGGAGCGGGTTGTTTGGGAAACGGAACTGGATGACCGTGTATGCAAAGTGTGTGAGGATCGGCGTGGAAATGTTTACCCAATAGAACTCGTGCCGGACAAGCCCCATTACAACTGCCGTTGCTGGTTCAGACCCTTTAAGGAGGGCGTGAATATATGGACTTTATGATTCCATACGATGTTCAACAGAAAATATTGCGTATTCTGAAGAAGGGCAACACTGTTGAACTCAAGAAGGAACGAGGGCAACTCGTTGTTGTTGAAATACAGAGAAAAGTAGATGTGAAATTACCATTAGGATGATCCCATATCTTTTCTTCATAATGATTACACCTCCGAAGCCTCCCCCGAATCGGCGGGGGAGCGAAAGTCAACCGGGACTGTGAGCAATGCTTGCAGTCCCGTTTTCTTTGTTGGCAGAGAAGTCAACTGAAATAATTCGCAAACAGGCAGAGAAGCCTATAAACGCAAAGCTGAATGACAGAGAAGTCACTAAAACGCAAGGAGAACAATATGAAAATCGATGTAAGCACAATCAGTGGTTATGACACCATGACCGCCGAAGAGAAGGTTGCCGCCCTGGAAGCATACGCTTTTGCCGATCCCGACTACACCGGGTATGTGCGGAAGGAACTGTATGACAAGGCTGCGTCTGAAGTCGCCGACTGGAAGAAGAAACATCATGCGCTTCTTTCTGAAGAGGAAAAGTCAAGAACCGAGAAAGAAGAGGAACTCAACACGCTACGGGAAGCCGTGGCTGCGATGAAGCGTGAAAAGGATATAGCCGCTCTGAAAGCAGATTATCTCGCCATAGGCTATCCCGATGAACTTGCGGAATCCTCTGCAAAAGCATCTGTTTCCAGCGACATTAAGACCGTCCTGGAGAATCAGAAGACCTTCCTCGAAAGTTATGAAAAGACTCTTCGTGCGAATCTGATGGATTCGACACCGAAGCCTCCGGCGGGCGCGGGCGGGTCCAAACCCCTGACTGTGAAAGACATCATGCAAGTCAAGGATACTGCTGAACGACAGAAACTGATTCAGCAGAATATCGAACTGTTCAAGTAAAGGAGAATTGAAATGGCCCCTAAAAACTATCTGACTATGGAAGCCAACATCGATGCGAACGCAAGAGAAATCGATTTCGTATCCCGTTTTCAGAACAACTGGGACGAACTGCTGGAAGCCCTGCAGATTTCCAACAGGATCAGAAAAGAGCCTGGAACCCAGCTTGTAGCGTATACCGCTTCCGTCACGCTGGAAAACACCGTGGGCGAAGGTGAAGAGATTCCGTACTCCCTGGCTGAAGTCGAGGCAGTACCCCTCACCGATATTACCCTGGGCAAATATGCCAAGGCCGTGTCCATCGAGGCTGTCAACAAGTTTGGTGCGGAACTCGCTGTCCGTAAGACCGACAACGCTTTCCTGAATGAACTTCAGGGCAATGTCTTGACCGCTATGTACACCTTCCTTCAGACGGGTACTCTTACCGACAGTGCCGCCAACTTCCAGGCTGGTGTTGCCAAGGCTATCGGTAGTGTAAAACAGGCATTCATGCAGAAGAGGCTTGGCTATGGGCAGATCATCTGCTTCGTCAACATCATGGACGCTTACAACTATCTCGGAGCCGCCAACCTGACCGTACAGAGCCTGTTTGGTATCGATTATGTCGAGAACTTCATGGGTGCTGACAGACTGGTTCTGTCTTCCGAGATTCCGAGCGGAACCATCGTTGCGACCCCGGCTGACAACATGATTCTGTACTATGTGGATCCTTCCGATGCCAACTTTGCTGCCATGGGCCTGAACTACACCACCGTTGGTGTAACCCCGCTCATCGGCTTCCATGTAAACGGCAATTACAACACCGCCGTAGGCGAAACCTTTGCCCTGATGGGCATGGTGCTTGCTGCCGAGTATATCGATGGCATCGCCGTCATCACCATCCCTGGCGAATCGGAATAGACTCGCTCTACTCTGACCTCGTTGGGGTAGGGCTGGCTGACTTCATGACACTTCAGAGTTGAGGGAGGTAAGCTATGGCCTACGAAAAACAAACATGGGCGAGCAGAGATGTAGTTACCTCTGCGAAACTCAATCACATTGAAGACGGAATCGCGGCTGCCGCTTTTGTGCAAGATGTAACCATCGAACAGCAAGACGGCGAAGATGTCACCGAAGATTGGATGACTGGTAAGAAAGCGTACAAGTATAACGGCACCTTCCCCCAGGGTTTTATGGCGGTTTGGGGTGGCGAAACCCCAAGCGATTATGCCGTTGGGAGCAGGGCCGGAGGAGATACGATTGACACGGCGATGGGCGAACAGCTGTCCATTTATGAGGAAACTGCCGACACCGTGACCATTATCACCCCAAGTACAAGTTACCAAAAACTTACGGTCACACAGCTGGATGACAAGACGGTCGGCGTGATCAATACCATGATTCTGCTGGCTGTGCCTATTGGGTGATTCCGAAGGAGATTACACTATGACTTCTGAACAGATGATAGCGATGGTGCAGACGATGACTACCGAAACGGACACCACGTTGATAAGCAACTACCTCAATATTGCGGGGCAGAAGATTATCAACAAGGCGTATCCCTTCACCTCGGCTGTCACCGAAGTCCCCGCAAAATATCAAATGGTGCAGTGCGAGATCGCGGCGTACCTGGTTAACAAGCGCGGCGCGGAAGGGGAGATGATCCACGTTGAGAACGGCATCCACAGGCATTATCAGAATGCTGATGTGCCGGATGACCTATTCAGGACCATCATACCCTTCTGCGGAATCCCGATGGAGAATGAGTAATGCGGCTTTTAGCGAGAAACCTACAGACATTTTGGTACTGCTTACGGACGAATTCCCAGGTGCAGTATGACGAATACGGCAATGAAACCGGGGAAAATGCTCCGATGTATGCGGCTCCTGTCGAATGTCAAGGGAATATATCCTGGCAGACGGGAAACACTGACATCGAGCAATTCGGGCAGAACCTGGATTATGACAGAGTGATCGTCCTTGCGGATATGGATACGCCCATATCGGAAGACACTGTTCTGTTCGTTGACCATACCCCTGTCTATGAGGGCGGTGTTCTGACAAACGCATACGATTACATAGTCCGAAGGGTTTCTAAATCGCTGAATGTTGTATCCATCGCCATCAAACGGGTGGATGTGACGAAGGGCGGTGGAACGCCATGTTCCGAGTAGACATAGACGCAGACGGCACGATTAGCAGCCTTAAAGCCTATGTAAAAGGGCTGAATCAGAAATGCACAAAGACCACCGACACTTTAGTGGATGACGGTTACAGTCTAATGCACAGGCGGCTTGAAAACATTATTTATGATGGCGATCATGACGATGCGTGGGTTTATGACACGAAGAATGGCCCGGAAGGCACGGTTTACCTTGAAGGTAGAACGGCGGCATTCATCGAGTTTGGGACCGGTGTCTATTATCCCGACGATCATCCGAAAGCTGCGGAATTTGGGGCCGTGCGTGGCGGCTACGGCAAGCACCAGGGCCTCAATCCTCCGTGGATTTATGTAGGGGATCCCGGCAGCAACGGCGTGGTAATCCATACCCGGAAACGGGATGGACAGCCCGTAGTGCTGACAATGGGTAACCCCGCAAACCGTGTTGTATACGGTACGGCCCGCGACCTGGCCCGCATCGCTCCCGATAAAGTAAAAGAGGTCTTCAGCAAATGATTACTTACGAAAATCAGATTTTCACATCAATAGCCACGGCACTGCGAACCGAGTTTCCGGGGATCTATGTGTCCGGCGAACTGAACCTCAACCCGGAACAGTTTCCGGCTTGCTATATCGAGGAGTCTGACAACTATGTGATGCAGTCGGGGAGGACGGAAAACACTGCGGAGAATTATTCCGTGGTGACTTATGAAGTCAATGTGTTCTCAAATAAGCAAATCGGTAAGAAGCAGGAAGCGAAAGCCATTATGGCTACGGTGGATCAGCTGATGGACTCATGGAATTTCACCCGCTTGGCTTTGCTTCCTGTGAATATCGATTCTTCCACCAAATACAGATTAACAGCGCGATATACCGCTGTTGTCGATAGCAATGAAACTTACTACAGGAGGTAAGCGAAATGGCAAGATCCACTTATCAGACCTATTTCATGAAGGGAACGGGATCCCCGCTGTCTTACGCCAAGGTCGTAGACATCAAGGAATTCCCGGATCTCATTTCGCCCCCGGACAGGCTGGAAACCACCACTCTGTCTGATGCGGCAAGGACCTACATTGAAGGTCTTCAGGACACCGATGAAATGACCCTGACCGCGAATTACACCAGCACCGATTTTCAGACTCTCTATGCCCTCAAGGGAACAGAGCAGCATCTGTCGATTTGGCTGGGTGCTTCCGGCACAACCCCGAACGGGTCCCAGGGCAAATTCAACTTCGATGGCTATGTGTCCGTGACGCTGAATGGCGGCGGTGTGAACGAGGTTGTCGATATGACTATTACCGTCACCCCGACCACAGTTATCACCCCGGTGTTTAGCTGATTGATATTTTCACAGGAGAAACCTAACAGGAGGTTAAGACAATGGCAAAGACTATTGAACTCACTTACAACGGCGAAACATATACGCTGGAATTCACCAGGAAGAGCATTGAAACGATGGAGAGCAGAGGCTTCGTGATCAGCGATGTATCGACCAAACCCATGTCAACTCTTCCGACATTGTTTGCCGGGGCATTCCTGGCCCATCACAGATGGATCAAGCCCGACATTGTGGATGCGCTTTTCGCCAAGATACCAAACAAGGACGATTTCCTTGCGAGGTTGACGGAGATGTATACCGAACCCGTTGAAGTGCTGTTTTCAGAGCCGGAGTCAAACGAGGGAAACGCAGAGTGGAAGGCGAGTTGGTAGGCTCTTCCTTCCTTACGGGGGAGAAGCAATCTCCCCCGTCTTGCTACTCGGACATCTTCCGGGAATATCTACCATATTATATCGCTATCGGCATGACACCGGGCCAGTTTTGGGACGAGGACTGTACTTTAGCCAAGGCTTATCGAGATGCCTATGACTATAAAAGAGAGGCTAAAAACCAGGAATTGTGGCTTCAGGGGCTATACATATATGAAGCAATGCTCTGTGCAAGCCCCGTGTTCCACGATTTCGCCAAGAAGGGGACAAAGCCTGTTCCGTATACGAAGGAGCCGTATCCCATCACGGAAAAAGCCCAGGCCGCCATTAAGAAGCGCGAGGAAGATGCAAAATTCGAGGAAACAAAGGCCCACTTACAGGCGTGGGTGAAGCGTGTGAACTCCAAACACGCCAAAGATAATGGCTGAAATTGATAAACTTGAAATAAAAATATCGACCAATGCCACAGCGGCAACGAATCGAATCAACAAGTTAATAGCCAGCCTGGAAAAGCTGAAGGGGATAGGTGCGCTCGATAATCTGATCGATACCGCATCCAAGCTTGATGTTGTCATGAAGCCGCTTGCCTCATCCGTAAACGGCATGAATCGTGCTATGACCAAATCTGCCCGTGGCACAGCCAAGGCTATCGAGCAAGGTAAAGCTGCTGCGGAGAAGATGGAAGAATCTACCGCACGGGTGACCGCCGAGGTAGAAGAACAGACTGGTGCTGCTCAAAAGTTGGGAGAGGTTACCCAGGAGAGTGCGGTAAATACTGAATCTGCACTTTCTCGAATTGTACCGATTCTTAAAACTGTCGGAACATACACGGCATCCGTGGCAAAACAGGCTGTCAAAATCGCAGCATTCCCCTTCACAGCAATAGGGAAGGGGCTGTCTTCGATTGGCTCCAAAATCGGCGGGATTCTACATCAGATTATGCGAATGCTGAAGATGCGAATCTACAGACTGATCGCCAAGCAGATTATTGAGGGCTTCACTACGGGTATCAACAATGCTTATATGTGGGCCAACGCTGTGGGCAACAGATTTGCTCCCTCGATGGACAGGCTGGCAACGGCAGCACTCTATCTGAAGAATTCCCTTGGTGCGATGGTGATGCCGCTGATCAATGCTGTGGCTCCGGCGATCGACTATATAATTGATAAATTTGTCGATTTACTAAATGTAGCAAACAGGCTTTTTGCGCTGCTGACCGGGGCAAGTACCTGGACAAAGGCCATTAAATACCCGCAAGCGTTTGCCGAATCTGCCAACGATGCTACCGGGGCGGCACAGGCCCTCGAACAAGAGATAATAACTATCCTTGGCTTGGACGAGATTAACCCTTTGAACGGGGCCAACGACACTGGGCGTGGACGCGGAAGTGCCGGAAGCATTGCAGACGATTATTCCTCCATGTTTCAGGAGGTTGAGGTCGCGTCCGAATCGCTCGGAGCATTCTTTGACCCGATTAAAAAGGCCTGGGACAATGTTGGATCCAAAACGCTGAAATCGATGCAGTCGGCATTCGATAAATGTAAGAGCGCAGCCGAGGCGGTGGGAAACAGTTTTTGGACAGTATGGCAGAACGGAACCGGGCAGCAGACCATCGAACATCTGCTGACGATTTTGAGCAACATATTTGACTTTGTTGGGAATATCGCGGCGGCATTCGAGCGGGGCTGGAATCTGAATGGAAACGGCACAAAGATCATTCAGTCGCTGTGGAATATACTGAACGATGTTCTTCTGATGTTCAACAAGATAACGGCGGCGACCGCACAATGGGCGGCTGGTCTCAACCTGGGGCCAATCATCACCTCGTTCAAGAATCTGCTTGTGCCTATTGAAAAATTGGCTAAATATATCACCGGGGCGATATCCTGGGCCTGGGAGAACATTGTTCTTCCGATGGCGAAATGGGGCCTTGAGAACGGTCTACCCGCCGTGCTTGATGCTATAGCGAGTGCATTGACTGTTATCGGCGATGTCATCGGCCGCCTCCAGCCTCCGCTGAAATGGTTGTGGGATAACATCATTTCTCCATTAGCCAAAACCGGGTCCGCGCTTGTGAGTATGCTGAAGGATGTCAAAACAACTCTTGATAAGATTCACGAATTCCTTCAGGGCATTGCTGACATCATTAATGGCGATCTTAATTCGGGCTTGCAGCGGATTAAATCTGCGCTTGGTGTGAACGGCGGTAAGTCAGCACAATCATCCTTGGGCAAATCTATTGACACCGCATTGCGGGCAGCATTCCCCGGATATGGATATATCGCGGATATGCTTGGGCTTGGAACGGCTACTCTTGACTTCACGGCAAGTATCACTGGGGTTGATGATAACATCCCGAAGAATAAAAAGATCCTGTCACAGTTTATATCTGAACTGTTCACATTCAAGCCGAACTTCACGGGCGAGGCGAAGGATCGGAAGCTGACCGGGTTTACGGGCATCCTCAACTGGTTCAGCACGTTATTCCAGGGGAAATCCGCAAACCGTGAGATTTCCAACTTCAGGAGCATCTTCACATCGTGGAGCAATTTATACTCCGGGACATACAAGCAGCTTCAGGTGTCGGGCTTCATGAATATATTCAATACATGGAAAACAAGCTTCCAAGGGGCCTCGGCAAACAAGACGATAGGCGGCTTCACCGCCAAGATTGTTGATGCCATTATTAACATCTTGGATATGCTGATTCCGGGCTTTAAGGCGAGGGTGGATTCCTTCAAGGATAATCTCCCGAACAAGGTCCTCAATGGTTTCGTGATTGGTGTGGACGGTATCAAGACTGATGGCGTGACATATAAGCGCATGGCAAGCGGCGGGGCATACACCAACGGATCGTGGCACGATATTCCGCAGTATGCCACAGGAACCCTAAATGCGGGGTCCATGTTTGTGGCGGGCGAGGCCGGGCCGGAACTTGTAGGCCATGTCGGAAGCAGAACCGAGGTACTCAATCAGTCGCAGCTTGCGGCGACAATGGCGGCATCTATGGCACAGGCCAATGCCGGGCAGAACCAGCTTCTGTCGGCCCTCTTGGGCGTGGCAGAGCAGATCGCACAGAATCAGGGCAATGGCGTGACGGTATCCACCAGCGAACTTGTAGGTGGGCTTCAGAGAATGAATCGCCGAGATGGGCGAGTTGTAGTAGCAACAGGAGGCTGATATGGCAGCATGGAACCCGATTGCGGGAGTAAAGCCGTATGGCTCTGCTGACCCGTATACAACTATAAGCGTCCCTTCGGCATATTCCGTAGAACTTGAGGATGTGTCCCAGCCGGACGCTGGAAGAACACAAGACGGGCAGATGCACAAGAAGCGCATGGGGCAGCTTCGGAAACTGGAGTTGGAATGGTGGAATCTTTCCACATCCGAGGTAACCGCACTGCTCCAGGCGTTTCAGGAAGAGTATCTGTGGGTAAAATTTTGGGATCCCGTCCGGGGCAAATATAGTGAGCAGATATTCTATGTGGGTAATCGCACGATGCCCGCATACAGTGGAAAACTCGATATATGGACGAACTTGAAATTCAATCTCATACAGAGAAATCTGATATCCCCGTATATCACAGTCAATTAGGAGATAGCGATGTACCCGATCACTAACACAGCAAAAGCATCCTTCCTGGACGGTATGCTCCAGGAAGCGAATCTCACCTTGGAACAGGGCCTTGGCACTCCCGTGGTAATCACGAATGCGTCAATCCTGGATATGGCTATAGACAGATACTCTACAGCAAAAGGGGATCTCGAAATAGGCTGTGTTTCCGCTGCCGAACTTACGCTGGATCTAATGAATACGGCGGGAGAATTCAACAGCGTGGCGTGGAAAAACCACGAAATCACGGTGGAGATAGATTGTAACCTGGAAACCGTCCCGATGGGCGTTTTTATCGTGGATGAGGCTCCGAAGAGGCAGAGCAAACTGACCATCACAGCCCTTGACAGGATGATACTGTTCGATAGATATGTAGACTGGACCGGATACACATTCCCCATGACGGCACAGGCGATGGTTAATGCCATCTGCACTACTTGCGGAGTAACTCTGTCAGCGGGATGTGACCTTACCACTCTGCCCAACTATAACTATTCTATCAGCGCATCACCCGTGGTCGAAAACTTGACCTGGAGACAAGTTTTATCCTGGCTGTGTGAGATTATGGGAGCCAACGCTTTCATGGACTGGAACGGCGATTTGAGGCTCTCATGGTATGCTGCGAGCGGCGAAACAATCGATGACTCCGTGATAATCTCCGGGGAGATCGCTGAAACCGGGCTGACGATTCCTGGGGTCAATATTGTAATTGGCGGGAACGAATTCCTCGCCGGGAATGCCGGAAATGCCATCACCATCAACGGCAATATGCTCATCGGAGCGAATCCGCAGACTATAGCGAACAATATCTATAGTGCCATAGGCGGGCTGACATACTATCCTTTCACAGCGACAGTCCTTCCGATGTCACATCTCTATCCCTTGGACACTATCACATATGTGGCTGACGCTGTGAATCACAATGCTGCACTCACTAATGTGACCTTCGGCCTGAATTGCAACACGGCGTTTAAAGGGAAGGGGAGAGATGTGGCTGATGATGACATGGCGGCGATAGGCGATTTTACCCCCGGACAGAGTGCGACAATCAACAATATGGCAGAGCAGATTGAAGACACTAACAATCACTTTTGGGCCGATGGTGCGGGTATTCATGTGACCTACGGTGACGGAACAGATACCGTGGGGAATAATGTTCTGATAGATTCTGACAGTCTTGATATCCGGGATGGTACTACTGTCTTGGCTTCGTTTGGAGCGATTACAACCATAGGCGAAACCTCGCAGACGCATATGGAGATAGATGCCTATGGGATCTCTGCAAAGTCGGGGACTGAATATTGGGGGGCCCACGATCTCCGAGGACAGTCATATATTGAGTCGCAATTCAACGGCGATGGAAGTAAAACCTCTTTCATGGTCGGGGCAGATATTGATTCTGTGATCCGTGTACAAGTTAATGGTGTAGATGACCCTAACTATTCGTACTATGGGGATACCGTGACCCTAACCACTGCCCCTGCTGACGGTGCGACCGTGAAAATACGATGGACGGCAAGCGATGTTGCCCCGATTTATAACTTTGCTCAAAGCCTGGGAACACCGGGTGTTGGCTCGGTAAACGAGGCTATGTTGGGATCCACCAATGGCACATTTTCTCACGCTGAAGGTTACGGCACTTCTGCCTCGGATTCATTTGCCCATGCGGAGGGCGTACAGACCACAGCCAGCGGCTTTGCATCCCACGCCGAAGGGTTTGACACGACTGCGAGTAAAGGCACGAGTCATGCGGAGGGCGCGGAGAGTGTCGCTTCTGCTGATTCCAGCCACGCCGAAGGTTTCCAAACTACCGCGTCAGGCAATTACGCACATTCGGAAGGGATGGAGGCAATAGCTTCGGGAAATTGTAGCCATGCCCAAAACCGGGGAACAATTGCATCAGCCTACAACCAAACGGCCCTTGGTAAATTTAACGTATCTGACAAAACCAGTGCTGTCATTATAGGTAATGGCACTGCCGACAATACCCGCTCTAATGCTATGACCATAGATTGGAACGGCAATGTCGATACCGAGAGGCTGCATATACGCACCGTGTCAGATGCCAACATATCGAGTACGCTTGATGTTGCGGAGATCCTTTACTTCCTGAATAATACGGCGACCTTCCAGCCCGGAACGAACATCTTCAATCTGACCAACAGCGGTGGAAACGCCAGGGCCACGATCATCGCTTCGTATTCTGCGTCAACATATGCCGCTACGGCTGTCTGTATATCGACCGCGCCCGATTCCACCGAATTGTGGCTGACGAAACCCGCTAATGGCTCATGGGCGATCTTGTATTCCGGCAGCATCCCGAACAACGCGGACATCCTTGCGACCGTAACACCTACCAACATCACTACGCTGACCAATGGTACTCCATATTCGTCAAATGGTGGCTGCTGGTACTACAAGATAGGAACAAGGGTCCATGTACATCTTGCCGTTTCGGGGCTTTCCGCGAATTCCTCGACTAATCTGTATACGATGCCGTCAGGATATAGGCCCATATCGGGAAGCATTCTTGCGGGATGTGCGGTGGGCGGTACAAATGCTGGCGGTTGTTATATCACAGCAAATGGCGTGATTTATGGATGGACGGCACGGTCCACCGGGATAGCGACATTCGATTTCGATTACGATGCGTTTGCATAGGAGGACAAAATGGCTGAAATAGTAAGAGGCACAACGCCGACCATACAGTACACATTTTCTCGGATAAATCCGGCTAATATCACCACGGCATATCTTACCGTGACCCAAGACGGCGTGACTATTGTAGAGCGGGGCATCGATACGATGTCTTTAGGGAATGAGGATATAGCCTGGACCTTTACGCAAGAAGAAACGCTTTCGATGAAAGCCACCGAGATCCGGGTGATGCTGAACTGGCTGCTCCAGGACGGGACAAGGGGAGCCTCTAAAAAGGCCAAAATCCTAGTTCAGGACAACGATAAAGCCGAGGTGATCTAAATGTTCGATACGGTAGTAATCGATGGCGAAATGTCGCTTTTTACATCTCTTGACGGGGATGTGTCACTCATCCTTCCCGAGGCCGGGGAGATGGGCGTGGTAACAGCATTTCGAGAATATCCGGCCTATACCGGTCCCTTGGAATTCACGCCGAGCGAAGAACAGCAGACGATAGACGCTGCGGGGAAAGCCGTGCTTGAAAATCTTGTAATCAATCCCATTCCGAATAATTATGGCCTAATTACCTGGGATGGGCGGGTCATCACAGTTTCATGAGAAGGAGAAAACGATGGCGAAATCAGTAGTGATAAGAGGCGTGGTGTACGCCGATACCCCGGAAGTCAACATTCCTATAGACGGCGGTGGAACCGCACAGTTCTTGGATACATCCGATGCCACATTGAATAATGCCTCACAGATGCTCAATGGCGTTACTGGCTATGGCAATGGCGTAAAATACACCGGGAATATTCCCTCAAAATCAAGCAGCGATTTGACCGCATCCGGGGCTACAGTCACTGTCCCGGCGGGGCATTACGCTTCCAATGCAACCAAGGCTGTCGCATCAGGAACAGCCACAGCTCCGGCATCAATCTCCGGGACTGGTGCTTCCGTATCCACGGGAAGCAATACTCTGACTCTTTCCAAGACAGTATCCGTCACTCCGAATGTGTCCACACCGGGCTATGTCAGTGCCGGAACGGCGGGCAACTCGGCTGTATCTCTGTCGGCAAGCGTGACAACCAAGGCCGCTGCCACCATCACTCCGGGAACGAGCGATCAGACGATTGCAAGCGGAACATATCTCACCGGGGCGCAGACCATCAAGGGTGACAGCAATCTTAAGGCCTCAAACATCGTAGCGGGGCAGACGATATTCAATGTGGCGGGGAGCGCACAAGTCCCGGTTATCAGCCAGGATTCGGTGACCAAGGTGTTGAGTATCAGTTAGGGGGTGTCGATGTGGCACAGAATGTATCCCTATGGGGAGCCGATTATAGCAATGTTCCCGCTCTCGAAGTCCCCAAGACGGGCAGTGGAACAGCCCTATTTACGGATGTTTCCGACACTACTGCCGCCGCCTCGGATGTGGCAAGTGGGAAGTACTTTTACACCGCTGCCGGGGTAAGGACCCAAGGTACTGCTTCCGGCGGTGGTGGCTCCGTCCAATATGACACCAAGACAGCAACGGCCTCTAACTATCCGACGTCGCTTTCGTTTTCGAGTATGAAAGGCCAGCCAAAATTCTTTGCCGTACGCCTTAACGCCCAGGTGTCATCGTCGGGAAGCACAACTTATTACTATATAGTTGACATAATATCGAACGGGTCAACCACACATGGAAACTGCTTCCGAATCGGCAGTACTCGGCGAATAGACAATATCACGAGCGGATATTCCTGGAGTTATTCGGGTGGTACGCTGACGATTACTTCATCAGCGACAAGCCGTTCTGCCTCGCCCGGAGCATTTTACAGCGGCTCGTATGAACTCATGTATGCGTATTAAGGAGAGCAAAAATGAAACTGAAAAACGGACAGTATGACATTCTTAAGCGCATTGCGCTGATGATCGTGCCTCTTATCACATTCCTTGCGGCGATTGGTGATATTTGGGGCATCCCGCATACCACCGAAATCACTGCCACACTTGCGGCTCTTGATACGCTTATCGGAGCCTTGCTGCAGATATCATCCAACAACTATTACAAGGATATAAGGGATGGGGGTGACACGGAATGACCGAGGATGTTCTCACAATAGTTCTCTCACTGGTGGGTGGTGGTGCGCTGCTGACCTTCTTGCAGTTCATGATCACTCGCCACGATGAGAAAAAAGGTAAAAAGAGCAAACTGGAACAGGCTATAGAACGGGTGGCGAAACAAGTTGAGGACCTGCGGAATGACTTCCAAGAACAGAAGACCACCGAAGCCCGTATCAGGATCCTGAATTTTTCCGATGCTCTCCGGCATGGCACTACTCGCAGTAAGGAGTCATACGATCAGTGCAATGCTGATATCGACACTTACCGCCGTTACTGCAATGCCCACCCGGATTATCCCAACAACAGAGCCGAAAACGAGATCCGATATATCGAGCAGAGATATGCCGAGCATCTCGTCAAGAATGATTTTTTAGAGTAGGAGAGGTGACTTATGGCAAAGAACGAACCACAGACCGCCCCGGTGATCGATGACTTTGAGCGGGAAGCGAAAGAGGCCGGCATCGAAATCTATGAAGAAATGGAAGAGCCTGAAGGAATAGGGGCTACATTTACGCCAAGGCTGACAGCCCCATCCACCACGGACAAAAACTGGATTCATTATACCAAGGGTGGATACAACTATTGTATTCTCATTTCCGGGAAGTCATGTCTTCCCAACTGCGTAGGCTACGCCTGGGGCAGATGGCGTGAGATCCTTGGAAAAAAGCCGAAACTATCGCTTGGTAACGCTGAAAATTGGTGGGCTTACAACGATGGCTACAAGCGGGGTCAGGAGCCTAAACTTGGTGCTGTCGCTTGTTGGAGAAAAGGCCGTGCCGGGGATCCCTCTGACGGAGCGGGTCATGTCGCCATTGTGGAAAAAATCGACCCGGTAGATGGCTCTGTAACCTTTAGCAACTCCTCTTATGGTGGCAAGAGATTTTGGCTCTGCCAGCTGCGGAAACCGTATTATTTCGGTAACCAGTATGTGTTCCAGGGCTTCATCTATCTCCCGGAAGACAATCCGCAGCCGACACCGCCATCCCCGAAGACGGTAACATATACTGTGGTAAGAGGGGACACACTTTCCAAGATTGCTGCTAAATTCCATACCACCGTGGCAAAACTGGTAGCCCTGAACAATCTGAAAAACCCGAACTATATTGTGGTAGGGCAGAAGCTGATAATCAGCACAGATGCTACCGTGATATATACGGTTCAGAGGGGCGATACGCTTTCGGCAATCGCCAAGAAATTTAATACCACGGTGGCTGCGATTGTAGCCAAGAACAACATCAAGAACCCGAATCTCATCTATGTAGGACAGAAATTGATGATATGATAATCAGCCACGATCATGAGGCATACAGACGGAAAATAGCGGGAATGGGTCCTAACAGATTCAATGGAGCATATTATTACTCGTTGGAAATCTGTAAATACTTCATTCCCGCCATCCGTACTGACAGAAGCTGGATTACAGTTAATACACCGGGATATGGTGCAGATCATGCTATCGTTTTTGTGCATAACAATCTGCATCCCGAACATTATTATTGGTTAAAAAATTATCATGACCTCATTTTAGTTTGTGGCATCCCGGAAACAATTTCTAAAATGCAGCGGCTCGGCAAGGCAATATATCTGCCATTGTCAATTGATGTTGCGGAGGTCCAACAGTATATAAGGCCTAAAACGAAGGACACGGCCTTTGTGGGCCGTCCGGCAAAGCGTCAGAATGTGATCTTTGAAGACGGAACCGACTTTCTCGAAGGGATGCCCAGGAACAGGCTTTTGGCGGCGATGGCTGAATATAAAAATATCTTTGCCGTAGGCCGAACAGCCATTGAAGCAAAGGCTCTTGGTTGTCAGATATTACCATACGATTTGCGATTCCCGGACACCGAAAGATGGCAGATTTTAGATTCACGGGACGCTGCGAAAATGTTACAATGTAAAATTGATGAGATAGATCGTTGAAAACAAGCCGTGGTTTACAAAAAGATTATTTTTAATTGGGTATTGACAAGTCATACCGAGGATGCTATTCTAATGGTGGTAGAAGACTTCCGAAAATTATGACTGTGAGGAATAGTTAATCCCATAGTACCCCATATTTTCGATATCCCCCAAGAAAAGTGGGGCAGAACCTTCTACCATACCAGGTAGGAGGTTTTTCATTATGAAGCAAACAACATCTAAAAGCATGAGAATCATCTCCAACTATGATTCTACTGCGTTTGAGCGAGATGTCAATGCTTTCTTGGACGAACACAAAACAGACATTTCAGTTAACGTACAATTCACCACGACCACGGCGGGTCACAACGCCTACATCATCTATGAGCAGCAGATACAGATCCCGGAAGACATCAGGGATGAATACATTCTCCGGGGAGAGGAGTATCACTGCGAAGACTGCCCCTATTGGACTAACAATCAGAAGCCGGAAGACTCACGGGAACTGTTCAAATGCGAAAAACGCATAGGCCAAGAACCCGTGCGGTTTATTACTCCGGCTTGTTTGTATTTCTATCAGCGGCTGGCAAAGGGAGATTTGAAAAAATATGACGCACGATGAATGGAACAAAGAGGTAAGAAAGGCACTGATCGACCGGGACGAAACGGTATCTGAATTCGCCATCGGCTTGGGCTTCTCCCCGGAATGGGTGAGAATGACCTTGTACGGCAGAGGGGTCCAGCCGAAGATCGTCGGGATCGTCAGCGAGAAATTGGGGATAGAGAATTATTTGGAGGGGAAAGATGAAGACGCTATTAAAAGGGATAGCAACGGTGATGGTAATGGTGCTGCTGGGATTCGTTCCCGCAAGCGATATTCCCAAAGACAGATCGCAAAGCACAAAAGAGAACGAAACGCCTTATAGCGTATATGTGATCGATGGGGATATTCATGAGGGCGTTTACGCTGATCTGTTCGTGGAGGAATTCGATGAATAACAACCAACTGGGGCGTGAATTCGAGATTGAATTATCCAGGATGCTGTTCGATCGCCATTACTGGGTACATCGGCTGAACGCCAACAAATCAGGACAGCCCGCCGATATCATCGCCGTGAGAAATGGTAAGGCTTGGCTGATCGACTGCAAGCACTGTGTGGGACCGGTGTTCAGGTTGGATCGTGTGGAACCGAACCAACAGTCCGCTATGGATCTGTGGGAACTGTCCGGGAACGGGCAGGGATGGTTTGCTCTCCGCTTTGACGGCGAGGGGATCTACATGGTTCCCCACATTAGCGTTAAACAGGCGAAGTACTCCGGCGGGGTACTGTCGCTGTCGGACATCAGAGCATTCCACTATGGCTGCACATTAGATGCTTGGCTGGAGAAGAACGAGGAGAAGGGGACGAAATGGAAGTTATCATAGGCGAAACAATCAGAATCGATAATCCCACGGACAAGATGCTTGCATGGTGTGGGCAGAATCTCCTCCTGGATAATCCCGAATATGCCAAGAAGACCCGCATGGGCTTTTGGGTAGGGAATACGCCAAAAGACATCAGACTGTACAAGCGCATCGGGAATACGCTGATCATTCCCTTCGGATGTCTGCTGCGGTTTCCGCTCCAGGCCGATGAGGATATACATTTCAAGACATCATTTACCGATCCAAAATATGTCGAATACGGCGGGACAGATGTTCCTCTGTATGACTATCAGGAAAAAGCCGTGGAGGCCATGTGGGAAGCAACATACGGGATCCTTCAGGCCAAGGCCGGAAGCGGAAAGACGCAGATGGGCATTGCTCTGATTAAGCGATATGGCAGACGGGCCTTGTGGCTGACGCATACGATTGACCTTCTGAATCAGAGCAAAGAGCGGGCGGAGCGGTACATAGACAAGTCAATGATAGGAACCATTACCGCAGGGAAGGTGGACATCTCCGATGGCGTGACATTTGCTACGGTACAAACGCTTGCCAAACAGGATCTGCGGGAATTCCGGGATGTATGGGATGTGATCATCGTGGATGAGTGCCACAGGGTATGCACATCCGCATCAAGCACAACCATGTTCGAGCGGGTCCTTAACGCCCTGGCGGCAAGACATAAATTCGGCTTGTCAGCTACAGTACACCGGGCAGACGGGTTAATCAAAGCCACATACGCCCTCCTCGGAGATGTGGCCTATACGGTCCCGGACGAGGCTGTGGAAGAGCGAACTGTAAGAGTAGGAATAGCCGCCAGGCCAACAGGAATAGGGCTTACACGGGAATGTGTGAATACAGACGGGACACTGAATTACACCGGGATGATCAACGCACTGACCCACGATATAAACCGAAACGGAACCATCGTAAACACCATCGTGGAGAACAAAGGCCATAGTTGCCTCATCCTGTCGGAGCGGGTATCACATCTCGCAACTCTGCGGTATCTGCTACCAAACGAGATGTATGACCAGTCTGCAATGATTACCGGGAAGATGACTACCAAAAGAGGCAAGGAAGAGCGGGAAGAGATCCTGGAGGAAATGCGGCAGGGGAAACTGAAATATCTCTTTGCCACATATCAGCTTGCTAAAGAAGGACTCGACATTCCCTGCCTTGACAGGCTCTTCATGGCAACCCCGGTGAAGGATTACGCCGTGGTGGCACAGGCCATCGGGCGTATCGCCCGGACTGCAGACGGAAAAGAAAACGCGGTCTGCTATGACTTCGTGGATGCGATCCCGTATTTGCAGAGGGCCTATAAATCAAGGATGAAAACCTATAGAAAAGAGAACTGTTATTTCGCGGAGGAATAGAGATGAAAATGCCGAAAATAATGATCGCCGTACCCGTATATGACGCAATGTCGCCGGAATTCGTCCAGTGCCTGATGGGCCTGAAGTCCGTAGGCGAAACGAGGATAGCGTTTCAAATCGGGTCCTTGGTTCACTTCTCACGGGAATTGCTACTTCAGCAAGCGGTGGAAAACGATGTGGATTATATCGTATGGTTCGACAGCGATATGACCTTCCTTCCCGACACCGTCACAAGGCTGATAGAGGACGTTCTGACCGGGAAAGACTTTGTTTCAGCGATGTGCTTCAGACGGAAATTCCCGACCAACCCGGTGGCTCTGAAGAGCCTCGAATATGACCCGGTAACACATGAAGAGCATCAGACATTCTATACCGATTATCCGAAAGACACGATCTTCCAGGTGGATGCGATAGGGCTGGCGGTGGCTATCACAAAGGTGGATATGCTTGTGGAACTCGCCATTGCTTACGGAGAATCGGTGTTTCAGCCTCTTCCGGGGATGGGTGAGGATTGGAGCCTCTGCTGGAAGATGAAACAGAAGGGGATCCCTGTGTGGTGTGATTCGAGGATTAAGACGGGCCATGTGGGCAAGATGATCTTTACCGAGAAGGTATGGCAGGGGCAGATGGAGAGAAAAGATGACGAAGAAATACTGTGACCGCTGCGGCAAAGAGATCCCAAAAGACCAAGGGATCGCCGAAATTAAGCTGACACTGAAGGTCCGGGTGACATTCGAGAAGGTGGAGGAACTCGACCTCTGCCCGGAATGCGGAAGACTCTTCCGGGAATGGCTGGGGGTGAAGTGATGACGAATTGCAAAAACTGTGGCGCACCTCTGCACGGATGGAAGTGTGAATACTGCGGTACGGAATACCCGGAAACGCTAAAGTATGTTCCTCTTAAAGTGCAGACTTATCCATTGTCACCGAATATCAAAACCATATTGGCATCCACATCGACGGCGTATTCGTTATCAGCTTCTCCAGTATGCATCTTCAAGGAGAACACGATATGAGATTCATAGATTGGTTCAGCGGCATTGGCGGCTTTACACGGGGCCTGGAAATCGTAGGCCATGAGTGCATTGGGCATTGTGAGATCGACAAATATGCGGAAGCCAGTTACCGGTCCATGCATACCATTACGGAAGAGCAGAGAATGCGTCTTTCAGAGATGGATCTTAAGAAAAGACAAAAGGAGATATTGAAAGATGAATACCTCAATGGTGAGTGGTACGCAGATGACATTACAAGAGTTGATGCAAGAGTTATTCCGAGAGCCGACTGTTGGTGCTTCGGATTCCCTTGCCAGGACATCAGCGTTGCCGGAAAACAGCAAGGATTCGAGGGAAACAGAAGTTCTCTCTTTTTCCGAGTTATGCAACTTCTTGAAGGTATCCCGGAAGCAGATAGACCCGAATGGCTGTTCGTTGAGAATGTTAAGAACCTTATTAGCATACACCGGGGATTCGATTTTGGACGGGTACTCTCTGAAATGGCACGGGGGGGGTACGATGCGGAATGGCGGCTTGTCAACAGCAAAGACCATGGCGTTCCCCAAAACCGGGAGAGAGTGTTCATTATCGGACATTCTCGAAGATTCGGTGGACGAGAAATATTTCCTGTCGGAGACGGCAACGAAGAGGCTGATGGGATACAAGGACACCTCGTTTCAAACACTTTAACTGCCAAAATGGGGCAAGCCGTTTGTAATGGATCATATCCCGTAGAGAGAGAGAGTTGGGATACTCCGAGTAAACGGAAGACACAGGGCATAAATCTCGCATATAAACTGCCGCCAAAGCCGACAGCAACTTCTGAATGTTTGTTGGCGAGAAACTATAAGGGCTTCGGCAATCTTCAGTACACCACGGGTGCGATAGAAACTAATGAAAAAACTGATACCGATACTTGCGGGTAAATCCGAACACATCCCCCCCCGTCTTACGAACATCGCTTGTGCGATTGTAGCAAGCACGGGGAAGCATTCTACATTCAACCAAGCATATACATATGTGATTGTTATGAAGGATATTAAACAGATAGCACAAATATACGGGACGGAAAACGAGCCTAATCCGCAAGCCGGAAGAGTATATTCGGCAGACGGCGTATCTCCCACATTAGATACTTGTATGGGGGGGAACCGAATGCCGAAAATAGCCGTCCCGTGCCTTACCCCAGACCGAATAAACAAGAGGCAAAACGGAAGACGCTTTAAAGAAGACGGAGAACCAATGTTTACACTTACCGCCCAAGACAGACACGGCGTTCTCATAAAGAATGCCACAAAAGATGGATACACCGAAGCCCATCCGGGTGACGGAATTCAGTTATCCTACTGCGAATCCAATACCCGCCGAGGGAGAGTGCCGAGTAGTACGCTTCAGTGCAATGACTCCCAGGGTACTTTGACCGAGGATTTCCGAATCCGAAAACTGACTCCAAAAGAGTGTTTCAGGCTTCAGGGATGGACAGACGATTACTTTGAGAAAGCGCAATTTGTTAATAGCGATAGTCAGCTCTACAAGCAAGCCGGGAACGGCGTGACAGTTACAGTGATATACGATATTGCGAAAGAGGTGTGGGGATAGAAATGACTCGTCAAGAATTAGAAGATAATCGATATCATGGTTATAACACATATGGCTATTTCTACTCATATTGCGATTTGACAAGGTCTTGCGAATGTTGTGACCGCTTTGTGAGTTTCGGATGTAAAGTCAAATGCCTTATCGAGAAGTTACAAACCCATAGAATTCTTAAAATATGCAGAGGAGAAATCGAGAAATGATAAACAACGGATTGTACACCTCGAATACGGATGAGTGGGCAACGCCGGACTGGCTCTTCCACGCTCTAAACGCCTTATATCACTTCGATCTCGATGTCTGCGCTACACCCGAAAACGCCAAGTGCAAACACTACTTCACTAAAGAGCAAGACGGACTATCGTCGAAGTGGTTCGGAAACTGTTGGATGAACCCACCTTACGGGCGACAAATCGGAGTATGGGTAAAAACGGCCTATCAGAAAATAGTTAGTGGGGAATGTCACTTGGTGTGTATGCTTCTCCCGGCAAGGACAGATACAGCATGGCGGCACGATTACTGTATGAAAGGCGAAATTACTTTTATAAAAGGCCGGATCAAATTTGGTGGCGCAAAATATAACGCCCCGTTCCCAAGTGCAATAGTGGTATTTGCAAATGAATATCTACACATATGACTGCGAAGTATACAAATACGATTACATCGTAGTCTGCAAGAATTACGCCACCGGGAGATACACAGTCACTCACAATGACAAGGTAGCCCTGGAAGCCCTTATAAGCTCGGAATCCGTGTTTTTCGGCTTCAATAGTAAATCCTATGACCAGTACATCATCAAGGCTATAATGGCTGATTTCGAGCCTCAAGTGGTCAAGAAAGTGAATGACTGGATCATCCAGGGCAAGCAAGGATATCAATGCCCCGCTCTTAAGGGAGTGTTCTGTGATTTCAACAATGTGGATCTCCGGGACGATATGCAGCAGACGCTTTCGCTAAAGTCGATAGAGGGTCATCTCGGAATGTCCATCGAGGAAACCGAAGTGCCATTCGACCTTGACAGACCGCTGACCGAGAAGGAACTGCAACTGGTCATCAAATACTGTAAGCATGATGTCGATGCCACCGAACAGCTTCTGAAACTGCGGAAGGATTACATCAAGACCAAAGCCAATCTCGGCTCCAGGGCGGGAATTGACAGCATCCAAGCGATGGGGCTGACCAATGCCAAGTTGACCGCCAAGATGCTCCGAGCGACCTATCAGGAACGGCATGACGGAAGACTCTACGAATACCCACAGAACCTTGACAAGCGGCATATCCCGGAAGAAGTGCTACGCTTTTTCGACCAAATCCGGGACGAATCGATTCCTGACGAAGACCTCTTCTCAAGATCGCTCGATATCGAGATAGGCGGGATGCCTTGCCGATATGCATGGGGCGGTGTCCACGGGTCCTTAACGGGATATCGATTCGAGTCAAGCGAAACACGGGTGATGCAGAATCGAGATGTCAGCAGCCTTTATCCATCGCTCATCGAGCAGTACGGATATCTCTCACGGAATGTGCCTGACCCGGAACTGTTTTACGCCATCCGGCGAGATCGAATCGCAGCGAAGCACAACGGCGATAAGCAGACAGCAAAGGATCTTAAGCTTCCGCTGAACACCGTATCGGGAGCGCAGGAAAACCAGTATAACGAACTCTACGATCCTCTTCCGACAAGGTCACTTCGGATCTCCGGGCAACTCTTTCTGACAGTGCTGCTTATGCGGCTCTTGGAAGAGTGCAAGACGCTTACCCCGGTGAATCTGAACACAGACGGCCTTGCGTATGAGGTGGATAAATCGGAACTTCAGACAGTGGACCGGATTTGCTCCGAGTGGGAAGCCGAAACCCGGTTTGAGTTGGAAACCGATGAGATTCAGAACATTTGGATTAAAGATGTCAACAATCTTCTCATCGTGAAGACTGACGGCTCGGTCAAGACTGTAGGTGGATATCTGAATTACGGCATCACAGAAAAGGGAGCCTGGGGGATCAATAATAACTACACCATCGTGAAAAAGGCTCTCCGGGAATACATGGTAAGCGGAACACCGCTGCGAGAAACGATAGAACAGTGCGATGATCCGTTCGAATTCCAAATCATCGCTCACGCATCCAGTAAGTATGAATCGGTCTTCCAGGAATGCTACGGGGAGCGACAGCCACGGCAAAAGACGAACCGAGTTTACGCCAGTAAGGATCCAAATCTCGGAACACTTTTCAAGGTAAAGCCCGGTGGGCAGACGGCAAAGATGCCTAATCTGCCGGGAAACTGCATTATAGATAACGATAACAGAATTACTGTTAACGATATAGACAAAGAATGGTATATCAAATTAGCTGAAAAAATGATGAAAGATTTTAGGGGAGAAAGAAAAATGCCAAAGAAGAAAGAAGAACAGATGGAGATTACCACAGCCACGGAGAGTTGGGTCGTTGATGTAACCAAGATGAATGTCTACGAAAAGCTGATGAACGTGCGGTCGGAATTCGCCAGCGGAGGCGTAAAGAAGACGGGGAAAAACATCCAGCAGCAGTGGGTGTACTTTGAACTGGAGGATATTGTCCCTGCCGCAACGCCGCTTTTCCTGAAGTATCGCCTCTTCCCGATGACGAACTTCAACAATGACTTTGCCTCGATGGGCATCATCAGTATGGATAACCCGGAAGACATGATCTGCTTCACTCTGCCGATGCGTGAGATCGAGCCGATCATCAATAAGGCCGGACAGCCCGTGAACAATGCCGTGCAGAGGCTTGGTTCCGTAGTCACTTATCTCCGCAGATATCTGTACATGGTAGCCCTTGACATCGTGGAACAGGATGCTATTGACTCCGGAATCCTCCAGCCCCAGGAACCCGCAAAGGACCTGCCAGCACCACAGCCCCCGAAAGCCCCCGCAACAGTTGAAGAGCGGAAAGAGATTAAGGAAGAATTGACGGGAGGAAAGGCCACGGCCCTCCAGGTATCACAGCTTAAAAAGATGTTTAAGAAGCTGATCGAAAAATTCCCGGATAAAGCCGATACGGTATCCGAGATCCTCATCAAGACCGGGAATCTGACCGATATATCCAAAGAGGACTGTGAGATCACCATCCAGGGTATCGCAGCCATGTTGGGAGAAGAAAAATGAAATGGGTAGATAAGCACATCGAGGTGGACCCTCCAAAGCATCCGAAGAAACTGACAGGAACCCGGTTCGCAGCCATCCTTGGCCTTAACCCGTGGTGTACTCCGTTTGAGGCGTGGTGCGCTATCACAAGGACCTACGAAGAGCCTTATGAAGACACCATTTACACCCTCGCCGGAAAAAAGATTGAGCCGAAACAGGCAGAATACATGAGGCATTCTTACGGCATGGACAACCTTGTGACCCCGGCAGACAGATGGGGGAAGGATTATTTCAAAGCCACCAGGGGCGATTTCTTCCCCGAACAGCCGATTTTTGGCGGGATGTGGGACTATATCCTCACAGAAGAAAACGGCGATGTAGAGGCCGTTTTGGAAATGAAAACCACAAAACGTGCAGAGGATTGGCAAGACGATATCCCGAAATACTATGCTCTCCAGGCAGCACTCTATGCGTATCTTCTGAATACGGATGCCGTCATCATGGTGGCCTCCATCCTGGAAGAGAAAGATTATGACCGCCCGGAGAAATTCAACCCCAGCAGCAAGAATACCATCACTGTTCCCTTCAGCCTCCAGGAAAGATACCCGAACTTCCAGGGCTATATCGACAAAGCCCTGCGCTGGTGGGAAAAATATGTCCTCACAGGCGTTTCTCCCGACTATGACGAGAAAAAGGATGCCGAGATCCTAAAGGCCCTTAAAACGCACAATTTGGCCCCCGATACGGACATCAATATGCTCATCAAAGAGGGCGAGGCCCTGAAGCATGAGATAGATGTGGTCATCAACTCCGTATCCGACAAGGAAAAGAGGCTGAAGGAAATCAAGGATCTTATCCGGGACGCAGCCATCCTCCAGTTTAGGGACGGGGACAAGAAGGTCGAGATGAAAGGCGATCTGTATACCTGGTCGATCAGCAAAACCGAAACGGAGAAGCTGGACAAAAAGGCCCTTCAGAATGCTGGCCTCTACGACCTCTATGTGAGCAAAGAATCAAGCTATCGTTTGACTGTGAAATAGGAGAAAATCATGGCAACAATCAATCTTACAAGTACATTCGATCCCATCCCTGAAGGGGAGGATATATTCCGTATCTATGCCACGGAATACAAGGAAACATTCGGGACGCTTAAAGTCTTCGTTACCAACGCCAAAGGGAGAACGGCAATTTTAAATTACCGCTTCAAAAATGTCGATGGCTCACAGAACGACACAGCTTATAGCCTCTTTTCCTGGCTGGCAAGATCGGCAATGGGCGACAGGATGATAACGACCGTAGACCCGGAAAAGCTTGTCAACAAGTATATTAAAGCTAATGTCACGCATTCTCATGTTCCGAGTAGAGAAGTACCCGGTGAAACCGTCACTTTCGTAAATCTGCGAAACTATGAACACGCAGACGGCTTTACCGAAACCCCCACAGAGCGGGCGATGACCCTTGGCAACATGGACCGGACGGCCCCGGAACCTCCGAAGGAAGAACCGCCGAAGGAAGTCGTAGCCCCGAAAACAGCGGCAGACCTCATGGCTCTGCTGAATGATTGAAAGGAGATAAGATGACCGCAAAGCTGAAAATCGTACAAGGACGAGTGGCTTTCCTCATGAAAGCTGGCAGCGATTGGGTGCTGGATTCAATGCCGACAGCCCAGGTAGATAAGATCCTCGCAGAGGGCAAGATCGAGGATGACAGCCCATTCGCCCAGTATCCCATCCATGTTGGAGATTACTATTTTGCCGGGAAAAAGATAGCCCCGAAAAAGAAATGAATGTAAAACGCATCCCAAGAGAACTTCAGAATATCAACCAATGGGTATGTGCCACAGTAGGATCCAAAGCCCCCATGTGCGCTTTCCGCAGATCCCCGGCAAGCGCAGTAAATCCCCATACATGGAGTACGTTTGCCGCCGCGATTGATGCGGTGGCAGACGGCTTCTATGAGTACATCGGCTTTGTCTTTAATGATAATGGCTATGTGGGGATAGACATTGACGAGGGATATGCCGAGGACGGCCTGATTAGCCCTCTCGCTGTGGATATTATCTCTCGGTGTAAATCCTACACCGAGAAGTCAAAATCCGGCAGAGGCTTTCATATCGTCCTTAAAGGGGACCTGCCGTTTAAGGGCAAAAACAACATGGCTGGCGTGGAAATCTACAAGGCTGCGAGATATTTTATCATGACCGGGGATGTCATGGTATATCCGCTGATCTGTGAGAACCAGGAAGCGATTGACTATATCCTGGAAACATATTTCCCGGCGGCCCCGAAAGAGGCTGGCCCCCCCGGTGAGCGGATATATCAGCCGACCTGGCCCGAAAGGACCGGAGGAAAAATTCCTCTGATCCCGGATTACCCTCTGATAGGCGAGGGCGGGAGAAATGTTTCTCTCACAAGCCTTGCGGGACAGCTACATACCCTCGGCTATAGCAAGAAGGATATCCTGGAAGAATTGAAAATTTGTAACAAGGCAGCTTGTAAGCCGCCGCTGAATAATTCGGAATTGAGAACGATATGCAACAGTGTAACGAAGTACGCGAGGTAAGAAAGGCTCCGTGTCAAGGTTGTGAGAAAAGACACAAGGCTTGCCACGATTCGTGTGATAAGTACCAGGAATGGAAAGCTTATCGGCAAGAAATCCTGGATGCCCGGAAGCGGGCAAGCGAGGAAACGATGATCATGATTGATTCACATTATCGGCACAAGAAGCCGAAAAACAGACCATAGGAGGGAATTATGGAAGATAACGACTTGGGATATATCAAGAAAGCAGACGCGATCATAGCGATGATCAATATGCTGCATCCGTACCTGGAGATGGAAGACGCTGCGTTTAAGGTGTTTGATGCGATTCCGACAGTAGACTATGTGCCAATTGTCAGATGTAAGGACTGTAGGTATTGGATAAACAATAACGGTGGCGATCTGCTCGAAGATTGCCGATTTTGGGGCGATGACAAAACGCCGGACGAATCCGACTTTTGCTCATATGGGGAGAGAAAATAATGGAATTAATAAACCGAGAAAACATTCTGCGCTACATAGCGGATTTGCAACTCACAACAACCCCAATGACAGATGCGTATGAATCTCTACAAGCGGTATGGAATTGCGTAGCGGCGGCAGTAGATTATTCCGGGGAATATGTGCGGGCGGTGCGGTGCAGAGATTGCAGATACTGGCAGGACAACAACGGCGGCTACCCGCATAACGAGTGCCGGTGGGGTAAAGATGAAACACCGTACGAGGACGACTTTTGCTCATACGGGAAGAGAAGATAAAAAGAGGAGTAGGAAGAGCGCGGGCGGTTCGTTTAATGGTAAGACACGGGACTTTGGTTTCCGTTATGGCGGTTCGAATCCGTCACCGCTTGCCAAAGATGGAGGAGGAACAATGAGAGCGATTGATGCAGACCCGGAAGATTACTGCTCATGGGCAGAGAGGAAAACAGAATGAACTTCGGGCAGAATGTGAAGGAACAACTTGACCGCCAAGGCAAGACTGTCGCTTGGTTGAGCCGCGAAACCGGGATCACTCCAAACACCCTTTACTCAATGATTAGGCGTGGCAGCACCCCGCGTCCCCGCAAGGCCCAGCTTATCCGGGAGGCTCTCGGAGAATGTGAAAAGAAACTAATGAACCAACACATGACCACAAGAGAACTCGCCGCCCTGGCGAGAATGAAAACCAGCGTTCAGACACACTTCAACGGGGATCTTATCTTTGACATCCGGGTGACCGAGGACGGGAACCGGGTCCTCGTGGACTATATGAACCGCAAATGGCAATGGATCCCGGCTGTTGTCCTGGATACATCCATGACGGAGAAAGAGGCAAGGACCCTCCTGAATCAATTCAAGATATCCTCGCCGGAATATGTGCTTTCCCCGGAATCGCATCAGACAAGATCGTGTTATCGTAAAGCGGGGAATGAATAAAAAGTGTATATTTATACAAGATTTTTATTTGCCGAGCAAATGAAAGGAGAATCGAAATGATAACGCATGACGATATGCTCCACTACAAAGCCTCAAAGGTGCTGTCTGCCGAAACTGCCCGTAAAATGGAGCATTGCGTAGGCTTTGACAGGAAGAAGATTTACCGCCGTAATGGCGTACCATATTTCAAGCCATATCGCAATCACTTCATGCCGGGTGGATCCGATAACGCTATATGGGAAAATCTAAAAGAACGAGGTTTCGCCGATTGTTCAAACGCAGATGACCAAGGCCATAGATACTACTGGATGACGCATGAGGGGCTTAATATCCTGTCGGCGTATGACCGAGTATTCATCTATTCCGACAGTGCTAACGGCAATGAGATAGACGCTTCGTATGATGTGCTTCAAGTGTTGTTAGACGAGGCTGTCTACTGTGGATATGGCTGTTGGATTCCGACTCCGGCAAAAGAGATTGCCAAGCGGGCAAGACTTCCGCTCAAGCTGACACTTGACACACTTCACTACCTCCGGGATAAGTGCGGATATGCAGCCCTTACTTACGAGGGCGGGGTAGATGACGAGGGCTTCCCACATTGTAATCACGGATGGGTGCTCTCCAAGAAATGGATAGATGAACATCGAAAGGAGTATCAGAACGCACAAACGGCAGAATACGTCAGGATGAATGAGATAGGAAGGGGCGACAAAGATGAATGGTGGGATTGAATGGAACCTGGGGAACGGTCTTGAAAATGTATGTAGTTCGGCATTGCGGAAACTGGAATATGCCGGGTGGCAGCTCGAAAGTCAGTCGAGAACCATAATCAATGTAGACTCATACGAAGTTACCGCAATGATATGGGCAATGAAAGGGTACATGAGGAATAGCAGATTCGCCAAAAGGAAACAAGAGGACCAACTTAACCTCCGTCCGACAGCCGCCGTTACGACCACAAAAGGAGAAGAAAAATGATTAGAATCACTACAGACAAGGCCATTGAGGCGGTAAGAGCAAAAGCTGCAGAAGAGGAAAGAAGACGGGCTGATATCGAGGAAAGATTTACGAACCTCACTCATCGAATCAATGAACTCGAAGATATTTTATGCAGAAGAATTTTTAACCTTGAATGCCAACTTTCCATGCCGGACACATCAGCAACCAATATAGGAGAAGAAAAATGATAATCAGTGACCGCAGACAAATCGTCCTCGAAACCCCCAAGTCGGGTCTTAACGAGGCTTACGAGTGGCAGACCGCCCTCAAGAACGATGGCTATGAAGTAAAGATGACCATCACCACAACCACCACAACCTTGGATGCCGTCAGATTTTACGGAACAGGAGGCCAAAAATGAAGTACATTTGCGACCGCTGCGGGAAACGCACTCCCGCCAAGGATGCCTATCAGATCAGCAAATTCTATAATGGCGTTCAGATAAAGCAGATCGTCTGCCGCGACTGCATCAGAAAAATCGGGGAGGATATAACAGATGCCGAAAGCTATGAAGTGCAACGACTTCAGGGGTAGGGAAGGGCTGTGCTTTGCATCCCGGCCTGATAAATACTGCGAGGCTCTGTCCCACACTTTCCGGGCCGGGATCCCCTGCCCATTCTACAAGACCCCGATGCAGCACCGCAAGGACCTCGTCCAAGCGGCAGCCCTGCTCGAAAGGAGAAAAAAATGGCCCTCAAAATCACTATAGTAATCTGCATTACGATCATCGCCCTCGCGCTTATCGGAAAGACCAGGTAACCAATGGGAAAGAAGATCACATTAACCGCTTCAGCCACCAAGGAACCCGAAACCTTTGAGGAATGGGTAGCCGTCCACGGGGAGCCCGAATACCTCTATGAAACCACCAGGAAAGCCTACAAGAACATCCGGGTGATTAACTGCGAGGAGGAAAAGCCACCCGTGGACCCTACTGGCGTAATATATGAGGATCCAAAGACCGGGAAAATCAAGATCAATTATGGACGCTTTGTGGATGTCTTCGCCGCCACAAATGAGTGCCTTTACTGCAACGGAACCTTTTACACCCCGCAGGGGATGGTCCCCAACTTCCAAATCCGGCACGACATCTCGAAATCCCTTCAGAACTTTGGCTGGAAGGATAAACTGGATGTACCCACAAACAGCCTCTTTGCGTCCCTAAAAGATCACTACTCCGTGGACCGGCTTCAGATAGATGAAAATGTCATCCCCTTCGCCAACGGGGATCTGCACACCTCCGGGAACATTTGGGAATTCCGGCTGGGCGAGTTAAAGCACACGCCTTACCGCCTCCCGGTGGAATTCGACCCAACCCGGAAGCCGACTCCGCTGTTTGATAAATGGCTCCATGACCTTTTCGAGGATGATGATATCCTCACCATCCAGGAGATCCTCGGCTACTGCCTCGTCCCGGTCACCGCCGCCCAGGAAGCTTTCTTCCTTGTAGGGGATGGCGGCGTAGGTAAATCCGTCCTCGGAATAATCCTCGGAGGTCTCCTGGGCCAGGCCCATCAGGTAATCACCACACAGGAACTTCTTTCCCAGCGGTTCCTTCTCGCCACCGTGGAGAACAAACTTGTAGTATATGACGATGACCTCGGCTCCGCAGCCCTCACCGAAACTGCCTCACTAAAGAAGCTTGTCACCGCTGACCAGCCCATTCCCGCCGAGCGCAAATACGGGGATCCTTATACGTTTGAGAGTTACGCCAAGGTAATCGCCTGTGCCAACTTCATGCTTTCGGCGTTATATGATGATTCAGATGGCTTTTACAGAAGACTGCACCCAATCAAAGTAAAGCCCGCCGACCCCAGCCGCAAGACCATCCGTGACTTCGGAAAGATGATCGTAGCCCAGGAAGCCCCTCAGATCGTCAACTTCGCCCTTGACGGCCTACGCCGACTCAAAGCAAACGGGTGGGAAATGACCTGGAGTGAGCGCAGCCGGGAGTATATCGGGAAAGTCAAATCCAGCGGCTCTCACTTCCAGGAATTCATCGAGTCTTGCCTCGTTCTGCACGAACCCGCTTCAGATGTGTCTTACGCCGACCTCCACAAGCTATATGAGAGATGGTGTCAGGCCAACGCCGTAAAGCCCGTATCAAATAAGAGATTCAGCGACTACTTCCGCGACAACGGCGAACGCTACGGGATGGAGTATGATAAAAATGTTTGGAGCGAGGGCCGAAGGGTCCGAGGATATAAGCACGTTTCAATCAACCCGGAATGGCAAAATGTGACTATTCCGTTTTGATCCACACTCAAAATTTGTTCCGGGTGAGGCAGATAACGAGTTTTGAGGCAGATTGAGGCAGATAAAATGAGGGTATCTGCCTCACCTTCAACCCCCGTAATTCCAACGGGTTTCGGGTTTGGTGAGACAGATGAGACAGATATTATATAACCTTATATAAGATATAAAAAATATAAAGAAAAAACTATAGAAAATATGGCTGGTATGTATAAAGGTTAAAGGACATCTGCCTCATCTGTCTCAAATTGCTCGTAATTGTTGAAATTTCAATGGGGCAGATGTGAAAAAGTATCTGCCTCAGTCTGCCTCATCTGCCTCAGATGGTATTTTTTACAGTTTTTTACAGAAAGGAGATCAACTATGGGCGGTAAAGGCTCCGGCGGCAAGCGCGAAAACGCCGCTATCCTTCCAACTTCTGATCGCGCTCTTAATCTTCAGCCTGGCGATAATTCCCGGTTTATTAAAAATGGCATGAGGCTGATGAAACTTCCAACTGTCGATCTCGATGACTTTGACGCGGTTCAGAATAGAATAGATGAGTACTTTCAGATCATGTTTGAGGATGATATGAAACCAACAGTGAATGGACTCGCTATGGCCCTTGGAATTGATAGAAAAGGTCTATGGGCTATTGTTAATAATCAGCCTTATGATGGTAAGGGTGGAGTGCGTAAGTTAAAGCCGGAGATACACAACTTACTCAAAAAATCTCACGATTTTATGGCCCTTTTATGGGAGGATTATATGCAGAATCGGAAGATCGATACGGTCGCCGGAATCTTCCTGGGCAAGAACCATTTCGGGTACAAGGACCAGCAAGAAGTCGTGCTTACTCCGAACGCTCCCCTGGGTTCAGATGTGGCTTCAGAAGAGATTGAAAAGAAGTACCTGGAGTCGGTGGTAGTCGATTCAGAAGATGAAAAATAATTTTGAGGCCTTCAGATAGGGCCTTCCGGCAGCGGAGGGCCTCCGGGGCCTGGCACATGGAACCTCTGCAAAGCCCTGACGATTGGTAGAAACTGGCAAAGGGGCTGCGGATCCCGCTGCCGGAAAAGCTGCCGGGAGTGCTGCTGAAAGAATGCCCGCGCAAGCCTCAAAATGCCGTTTTAGCCGGGTTTTATCGTATTGCCGATATCTTACACCATAATAAATAAAAATCGCCCAAAACGGCAATTTAGGGCTTTACGGATAAAGACAAAAGAAAAGCCCCGGATAACCGGGGCTGATATCATGTTATAATTGCCTTTAATCGGCTTAAAATTGACTTTTGCGGGGCTTTTGCGGGCATTCTGTAGTTGTATACGGCCCGCCACTTTTCCGGGCTTATCATGTCGATTTTTACCCGCTGCCACTCACCGGGCCGCTTTGGCGTATAGAACAAGCCGGATCCAATCGGCAAACCATACGCGGCGGGGCTGTTTACAATATATTTTGATTGCTGCGGGCTTTCGGTAGCAAGGGCCAATTTGCAAGGCAAATTGTCTTTTAATAATGGCGTTAACGTGTCTTTGGTCGGTCGTTGTGTACACATTATCAAGTGAATTTTTGCGGCCCGTGCAAGGCTGGATAAGTGATTAACTATCTTTACTGTATCGGCGGGACAATACATTTTTATATCGATCCATTCGTCAATAATGATATACCATTCCGGGCCCGGATAATCCCGGAGGCCATACCGGGCCATATAATCATAGCGTGATAGCATTTCCCCATGTACGCGGGCCAAAATGCGGGATATATCCGCATAGCTTGCCGCATATGCTATACAATGCGGCATTCCCTTTAAATGCGCTAATTCAACTCTTTTCGGATCGATTAAAACCCATTGCGACCGGGCCGGATCTTTTGCCGATAAGGCGTATAATAGGCCATTAAGGGCAACGGATTTTCCGCTGCCCGTTGTCCCCGCGATTAATGTATGCGGCGCGGCGATTATATCGTCATAAAACGCGGGATATTCTATATTCATTGTTTTATTCCCCCTTGTATGGCCTAAAATGGGCCTTTTTAGCGTCTTTTTGTCGCGTGGTGTGTCCGCGTGTTATGTCCGTTTCCGTGTTCGTGTAGTGCCAAAATATCCCCCGCGGCAAGCTGCCAACAACCAACGCCGCGACAACCACATTCCAAACAATTCCCGCCGCAAACTTTGGCGTTTTCCGGGGCCGTTTCGCCGTATGGAATGAACAGCGCGACGGGGATATTATACGGGTTTTTCATGTCGATTTCGGGCCCGCCGCTGAACATGATATGTAAATTTGCCGGGATCGATCCCCCGCGGGCTGCGATTTCCGCGTTGACAATCTCGAATTGTTTTGTAAAAACTAAAATGTCACATTTCGGGAAATCAGCGGCGGTTCTGAACATTTCCGCGCAATAATCAGCGGTCGGAATGTCGCCCGCGACATGGAAACGGAAAAACCGCGAGCCAGCAACCGCGGCCCGAACCGCGGCCCAATATTTACCCGGATCGGCAAGCCAAACCGCGGTATTTCGCGCATAACTTGCGGCTACATTTTTCCGCGCTCCATTGTCAGCCATGGCGCACGCGTAACAGTAATTACCGCAAGTACCCCATGCGCGAAACGGGCAGGTCGTTAACGGCATAAGGGACACACTTTTTACGGCTCCCATTTTGTCATTGCCCGCGGATATCGTTACACGATCCGCGCCCGGTTCCCCCGCCAAAATGGCGGCTTTGGCGGCCTTTACTTTGTCCGCGTATCTTTTGCCGCGGGCCTTTACTTTGTCGCTGATTTTGACATTTATCATGGTTTACTCACTTTCCCCGGCCTTGCCGGAATAACATCTTTATATTTACACTAACATTATATCCGATTAAATGTAAATATCAATAATAAAATCTTGAATAAATGTAAATTGTAATAATTTGTTCGTGTTTTGTTCGTTTCCCGGTTCCGGGGCCGCGCTGCCGGAGCGGCCCGGGTCCGTGGGGGAATGCTGCCAGGGCGAAATTGGG
>Ga0310786_10001386_pt1 | contig 39013 bp, 28 predicted proteins | sample AusTroGonzalo_MG_FD_203881 | JGI IMG/M metagenome (GOLD analysis project Ga0310786, IMG submission 203881) | Bovine rumen microbial communities from tropical cattle in Woodstock, Queensland, Australia - Gonzalo_03 (v2) (version 2) | ecosystem: Host-associated > Mammals > Digestive system >... | reverse complement strand
TAAATGTTGCCAATTCCCAATGTTGCCATTTCCAATACCCAATTTCAATTGGAGCTGGCAACATTGGCATTGGCAACACTTCCACATTGGCAACATTTTCAAGCGTCTCGCGCCGCCCCGCATCCGCATCCGCCTCGCCGCGCGCACCACGGCGGCGCTCTCCGCCTAGCCAGCTCTCGTCTCCCGCTTCTCCGCCCTCGAACTTTGGCCCACCGGCGTTGAGAAGTGAGATTACGTTGCGGACGAAATCTATCAAGGGACGATTCGACGGCGGCCAGGGGCTGGCCGCCCTACCGTCGCGGTCACGCGGGACGCGTGACCCTACCGCAGGAGCAACTCGGCAGACGACGCCGGATTTTCACTTCCCGAAAAACGAAAATCGTAACTTCACCATTTATTTACAGGGACATACCCATTTTTATGCCCGAAAAAATGGGGAACCTCCCAAAAAAAGCAGTCCGCGAATTTGAAGGAATCGGCGCGTCACTGGGCCTGCCAAGATTTTTCCCCTATCGGCCACGAAATATGATATACTTTTCTGCCGTGTCAAAATGTCCCAACATACACCTTATAGTAGGTGAAGACGATTTTCTCGTCGATGCCGCCGCAAAGAGGATCGTGTCGGCTGCAGTCCCCGAGGAGTGCAGAGGTAGCGCCGTGGAGATAGTCGCCGGCGCTGCCGACAACAGAGACGACCAGATGTCTTCTTTGCGGTCATGCGAAGCTTCGGTACAAACTCCGCCGTTCCTCGATCCCGTCAAGCTTACATGGTGGCGAGGCATCACGTTCCTTCCCGGCGGCGGACGCGGCGGCAAGATAACAGACGACGTCAAGGAGGCTCTTGAGAAGTTCGCCAAATCGCTTGCCGAAGCTCCCCTTCCCGACAACCAGCATCTTCTAATGACGGCGCCCAAGTTGCTCTCCACAAGCATCTTCGCCAAGACGCTCAAGTCCATTGCCGAAGTGGTCGTGTACCCTTCTGAAACACGTTCCGGTAAACGTCAGGCCGCAGCGCTCGCGCTTTTGCCAGACCTCGCCGAAGACGAAGGCATATCTTTTGCCCCCGGCGCCGACCAGGCATTCATCGCCAGGGCCGGCACGGACACTCGAACCATAGTCTCGGAGTTGGCAAAACTCCATTCTTATCTCGGCGAAGAGACAAAGGTCGCCACCATCGCCCACGTCGCCGAAATCACAAGTCCCGGCGGAGGCGATCCGGAATTGTGGGACGTGACGGACGCGCTGGGAGCACGCGACGCGGCCCGGCTTGATTCGGTTCTTTCGCGCTTTGCCGATGCCGGCAAGATGGGCGTGCTGCTTTCCACCGTAGTGGAGAAATTCTTCCGCGAGCTCGTCGTGTATCGTGACGCGCTCGACAAAGGCTGGCTCACCGCGAGCGGCTGGGCATCGTCCATGCCGGACAGCGCCAGAAAGAACCTCGACGATGCCGGCGTGGGGCCGGGCACGGCCAAAAACGCTTGGGTCCTGCAGAAAACCGCAGCCCATGCGCGCAACTACACTTTGCTTGAACTTCGCACCGCAAGATGGCGACTCCTTCGAGCGCGCGAAAAACTGGTTTCGTCCGATGCGACATTCGACGCCGTAAAGACGGAGCTTATGCGGATCATCGCCCGCCGCAGCAAGAAATAGTCGGCGATCATACCTAAAACCGCAAACTTTAAACTTCACTTGGAGCAACTATGTTATCAAACCTGCTGTCAATCGAGACAAAACAAGATGCGTTCTTCCGCAGAATAGACTGGACTGCGTTTTGGAGCGCAACAATAATAGCATTTCTCGTGTACTTCTTCACGCTAGGCCCGTCGGTGGGGCTTGAAGACTCCGGCGAACTTGCCACCGCGGCAGACCACCTGGGCGTTCCCCATCCTCCAGGCTATCCGTTCTGGTCGCTTTGCTCATGGATATTCTGCCGTCTCTTCTCGTGGGTGACGTACATGGGCCAGCCTACGCCGGCTTGGGCGGTGAGCCTTTTCTCCGCAGTGGCGGGAGCGTTCGCCGCCGGATGTACCGCAATGCTCATATGCAGAAGCGGATCCGACATGCTGGACTCTGTCGCCGACGACACTCCCAAGGCCACGTCAGCCAACGACACGACGCCCTTCTCGCTGTCGCATCTGCCCACGTATTCTCCGCCGCGCCAATCGCATTCGCTCATGGCCTTCGCCGGCGGTCTTGGCGGATCGCTCGTCTTCGCCTTCTCGCCCGTGGAATGGTCCCAGTCCACGATAGTGGAGATATACTCCCTCAACGCGCTCTTCCTCATGGCCGTGCTTCTGCTCGGATACCGCTGGATGCGCCGTCCTTCCAACGGCATACTCTGGCTGACAGCCTTCGTGTTCGGCCTCGGCCTCACGAACTACCAGGTGCTTTTGATGGCGGCGCTCTCGCTCGCCATCATCATAGCGCTCAGAGACATCCGCCTTTTCCGCGACTTCGTTCTGATTCTCGTACCGATGGGCCTCACGGCGAAGCTGCTCCAGATCGGTTGCCTCATGCGCGCGAACCAGTACATGCAAGCCGATGTAATAAACAAATTCGAGCCCATCCTAAAGACGGATTCGTGCCCGAACGAGGTGATCCTCTGGATCGGCGTCATTCTCGTGATCCTGGCGCCGATCGTCGCGCTTGTCGTGCGGGCCCGCCGTGCGGACGATGAAACGGCGGCATTCCGCGCCGCGATCGGCACAGGGTTCGCAGGTGTGGCCACAATGCTCCTTTCCGCCACGGTCTTTGCCGGCAAGGCGACATGGAGCACCGTTCACGAGATCGCGGTTGCGCCGCTTCTCGAACCTTCGAAATACGCATGGATCGGCACATTCCTGGCCGCATGCTGCGTGTGTTCGCTGTGCGGAGCATTCTCGCCCAAGGGAGACAAGGAGCGTTCGACCGTCTTTTGGCGCTGGATGGGCGCAGCAGGCGCATGCGCATTCATCGCGATAGTCGTCGCCGCGAACGGGCCTTCGGCCGGCGCCGCCGGCTATGCCGGCACGCCGTTCGCCTGGACGAAGCCGATCATGATGCTCTTGGGCGGCGTGGCTCTCCTGTTCGCGCTGGCGATATACACTCCGCGCGGACTGGCCTATGCGATCCCCGTGGCGGCCGTGCAGATCACCGCGTTCATACTTCTGAAGAAAGGCGCGATGAACGGCTTGACGAATCCACATTCGTGGTGGTTCATCTGGCCGATAGTCTGGAACTTCATCTTGCTTGGGCTGGCGACGGTTGCCCTGCCGAACGGAAAAGCCATCGCCCCGGCAACGCTCTTCGCCGAGCTGGGAGTCTCCTTCTACGCCTACATGCCGATCGTCTCCGACCTTCGCAACCCGCCGATGAACTGGGGCTATCCGCGCACATGGGAAGGCTTCAAGCATGCGATCATGCGCGGACAGTACGAGGCGATCAAGATGCCAGACTTCTTCTCCGCAGACGGATTTTCGCTCTTCCTGAAGCAGATGGGCTTCTACTTCCAGGATCTCCGAATGCAGTTCACCCTCGTCGCCGCCGCACTTGCGCTTGTTCCATTCGCATTCTGGAAAGCCACCATAAGGTTCAAGAACAAGGTCAAGGTCAGCGGAATGTACATCGCCGCGGGAATATACGTAGTCACGGCGGCGCTTGTCATCGTCTTCTCGGAGCTTTTTGCAGGCGAAGTGCCCCTGCGCCTCGACAAGCTGCTTCTCCTGATCCTCGCCATAATGGCCTTCGCAGGACTCGCGGCGATACTCTTCCGCCAGGTGAAGGTCGTGATCGGAATGATCCGCCGCAAGCCGCCGTCAAAGCTTGGCGACGACATCATATCCTTCTCCGCGGACGACGTCTCGCAGCAGTGGCTGATCGCCCTCGGCGCATGCTTCGCCGTGATGTCGCTGTTCCTCGTCGCGCTCGCAGGAGTCAAGGGCGACATCCAGGACGGCTTCATCCAAAAGGTGAAGTTCATCTCCTCGCACGGCGTGTTTGCGATATGGATCGGCTACGGCATACTTGTGGGGCTCTATGTGGCGCATCGCCTTCTGATGCGGTTGCTGCCAGGAGACGGCCTTTCGTCGCTGCCGCGGCGCATTTTCATCGGATTGTGCATCATGGGGGCGCTCGTCGCGGCCATTCCGGTCTACGAGAACTACATGAACGACGCTCTCGTCTTCGCCATGGGCTCCGCCGAGCAGAACAACCACACATTCGGCTGGCAGTTCGGCAACTACCAGCTGCGCGGCGCGAATGCTATCCGCGAAGAGCTGACGGCGGACGAAGAGCCCCTTCCCAATCCGCTTTGGCCGGAGGAAATGGAGCCTCACGCAATCTTCTTCGGCGGTACGGATCCGGGGCGTTTCGTCCCGACGTACATGATCTACTCCGCCATGGTGCGTCCCGACGTGTATCTCATCACCCAGAATGCCCTTGCCGACGACACGTACATGTCCGTCGAACGCGACCTCTACGGCGATGAGATATGGATTCCGTCGAAAGAAGATTCCGCAGAGTCGTTCAACATATACGTCAACGAGGTGCAGAGCGGCAAGCGACAGGCAAACGCCGCGCTCAAGATCGAGAACGGGCGTGTGCAGGTGACAGGCGCCCTCGGCGTGATGGAGATCAACGGCATCCTCACGAAGATGATGTTCGACCACGAACGTCTGCGCCACGCATTCTACGTGGAGGAATCGTACGTCATCCGCTGGATGTACGACTATCTCTCCCCGCATGGCCTCATAATGAAGATCAACAAAGACGCCAATCCCCTCAACAAGGAGATCGCCCGAAACGACATGGAGTTCTGGGACTGGTATTACCGCCGTCTTTTGAAGGACAGGGCGTTCCGCCGCGACTTCCCCGCCCAGAAATCCTTCTCGAAGCTGCGCGCCGCCATTGCCGGACTCTATGCGAACCGCGGCTACATCCGCGAGGCCGATACGGCTTTCCGCGAGGCATGCCTTCTCTACCCCGCATCCCCCGAGGCCACGTTCCGCTATGCGCAGGAAGTGCTCATGCCTCTCAGGCGCTGGGACGTGATTGCCGATCTCCTGGACTACACGGACAGGGTCGATCCGAACAACTCCCGCACGGGCGGCATGCGCGATTACGTGACAAGGCTCAAGGGGGTGACGGAAGAGATTTCGCGCCTTCGCCAGGAGGCGGCAAAAGGACCGCTTCCGCCAGAACAGCAACTGCGCCTTGCACAGGCCCATCTCTCTCTCGGGCAGAGCGCGGCGGCGGCAGGCACGGTGAAACGCCTTCTCGCGGAGCCTGGCGAGAAACCGTTCCAGCTCCTGTTCACGGCCGCGCAGATATACTCGCAGGCTTCGCAGCGCGGCGAGGCCGCGAAAACACTCAAAGAGGCCATCGCAAAGGCTCCGTCCAACCTCGATCCGCACATCCAGCGCGGGATGTCGCTGATCTTCGCCGACGGCGGCTATTTCGCCGAGGCCGACGCCTGCTTGAATGCCTACCTGCGCTCAAATCCCAATGACATCGACGCCTGGATGCAGCTTGCCTTGATAAAGGACGCTCTCGGCCTCATGCAGGATTCCCAGAATGCCATAATCCAGGCGTACAGGCTGAACGCGAACGAGGCCGCGCGCCGCCTTCAGTCAAACGAACAGCTGCAGCGCATAGCGGCGCCGCTTTTCCGCCGCCGCCAATCGATGTAGCCGCAACCGCGATTTTACTGTTCGACGACAATATCAAGCGAGCGTTGCAACTTGTTCTTCCATCGCACATTTCATCCCGATGAGGCAAACCAGGCGTTCACGGCCGGAACGCTTCTGGAGACCGGCCACTACAGCTACAAGCCGTCAGATCACCACGGCCCAACCCTGTACTATGCCGCAGCTCCTCTCCAGAAGGCGTTCGGGCATCACGACACCGCTTCACTTGACGGAACGCTACTGAGGTGCACACCGCTGCTGTTCGCGGTCCTTGCCTTGATCCTTGCATTTCTGGGCGTGCGCAAGGCCACGAAGAACACGGCGGCGGCGTTATTCTCATGTTCGCTTCTCGCCGTTGCGCCGATCTTCGCCTTCTATTCCAGCGACTTCATACAGGAGATGCTTCTCGCGGCATTCTTCGTCGCGATGTTCTGGGCGGGGATCAACTATCTGCGCCATCCGTCAAGATTGAAGGATGCCGGGGAAACGTCCGCCGCATCGAGCGTAAAGATCAAGCCCGGAACATGGGCCATCATATTCGGCATCGCAGCCGGGCTTGCATTCGCGACGAAGGAAACGAGCGTGCTGGGTTTTGCCGCCGCGGCGCTGGCAGGATGGTGCGTGCGCCCCAAAGGGCAGCACGTCCGTTACGATTGCCGGGCGCTGGCCAACGACGGATGCCTCGCGGCCATCGCCTTCCTTCTCACATCCATCCTCTTCTTCTCGGCATTCTGCGAAGATTGGAACGGCGTCTGGAACGCCTTCGTGGCTGCGCCGCTCTCCTATTTCCGCCGTGCAGCCGGCGATGCCGCCGCAGGTGGAGCCAACTGGCACGTACACCCGTGGTGGTGGTACTCGAAAATCCTGTTCTTCCCTGATCGCATATGCTTCTCGCTCGCATTCCTGCCGATAGTGACATATCCCCTGCTTTTCCGCTTCCGCCACGCAAAGCCTCTCGCATTCCTAGCATTGTATTCTTTCTTCCTGTTCGCATTCTATTCCACCATACCGTACAAGACGCCGTGGTGCATGCTCCAGGTGGCGGTGCCGATGCTCCTTGCATATGGAATCCTGCTCGGCGAGATCGCCAAAGGGATAAACCACGGGCGTGTCACGGCATTCGCCGCATTCATACTGCCCCTCACAGTCTTCCTGCTCGGAGACATCCAAATCTGGCGCGATCCAGACGCCCGCGACATCCCCTACAACTATGCCCACGCTTCCCCAAAAGTAAAGGAACTTGCGGCCTGCGTAGCCGCCGCAGCCACATCAGATTCGCAAGCCTCGACTTCCGATTCCCAATTCATAGCAGTTGCCCTGCCAGCCTGCGACACGTGGCCTTTCCCGTGGTACAACCGCCCTCTCAATGGAATAACGGGCTATTGGACGGACTTCTCCGCTCTGGAGAATCTGGCGAAGGACGGCAAGAGGCCGACTGTGGTGGTGTGCGCCGCCGAGGATGGACACAAGGTCATGCCGCTTTTCCCCCATCTCAATCGCACGCGACGCTTTGAAATGCGCCCTCGCGTGCGTGTACGCGCATTTTGGAGAGAACCATGAAGAAATTTTTCGGGAAAGTGGCGGAGCGGATGGAGAAACTCGACGCAGAATCGCGCCGGCGCCAATTCCTTTCCCTCGCTGGCGAAGTGAACTTTTTCGAGACTATACTCCAGACGCTCCGCGAGGGTGTTGTCGTGATCGACTCCGCCCATGCAGTCCTTTTCGCGAATGCCGCAGCCGGACAACTTGCCGGATTTGATCCCGAGAAAGGGAAAGGCGCAACCTTGGAGGACTTGCTTCCTGGATGGGATTGGCGCGATCTCCTGCGCATACCGTCCGATGGCGCCGACTGGACCTCAAACACCACGCGTGAAGTGGAGATATCATATCCCGAACGACGCATTCTAGAGGTCCAGGCCACGCCTTGCCAGGCGGGAACTGCAATTCTCATACGCGACATCACGCGCGAACGCTCGCGAGAAGCGGACACCCTTGAATCAGGTCGCGCCGACGCCGTTCGCGATCTGGCGGCTGGAGTCGCACATGAGATAGGAAATCCCCTCAATGCACTAGGCCTAAACCTGGACATGCTGGCGCGCACAGTCCGCAAGACACCAGAATCGCCTTCCCGCGAGCGAATTCTTTCGGACATCTCCGTCGCCCGCGAAGAGGTCAAGCGCATAGACTCCATAAACAAAAGTTTCCTCGCCGCACTTCGCCCCGTTTCCCCTGATTTCGCCCCGGCGTCAATACTCGAACCCCTTCACGAGACTTTCGACGAACTGAAGCCTTTGCTGGAGGAACGGCGGATATCCACCACCATCGACTGCACTTCGGCCATCCCGCCTGTAGCCATAGACCGCGCGCAAATGCGCCAGGTGTTCTTCAATCTCGTGAAGAACGCCATGGAGGCGATGAAGGACGGCGGGGCTCTCAACATCACCGTTTCCGCGGACGACCATGACGTGACCATCTCTTTCCTCGACACAGGCGCCGGGTTGTCGCCCAACGCCGTGTCGCGCCTGTTCGAGCCCTATCGCACGACGAAGAAACACGGCAACGGACTAGGCTTGATGATCTGCCGGAGAATAGTCCGCGCGCACGGCGGCGAACTCGACGCAGAGTCGAAGGAAGGCGCCGGGACACGATTCATTCTGCGCATTCCGCGTCTGGAAAAACGCGTAAGGAGATTGACATGAAGACAACGATCCTGATAGTGGACGACTACAAAGACACTCGCGAGCTTATGGGGCGGGCGCTCGGCGACGACTACAACACCATCCTCGCCCCGGACGCCGAAAGCGCGATGAAGGCGCTCGCCGCAGACCCGTCGATCGCGCTCATGCTCTCAGATGTCCGCATGCCCGGCATAGACGGCGTGACGCTTCTCAAGACGGTCAAGGCCACATATCCGGAACTCGCGGTAATCCTGCTTACGGCATACGGCACCGTAGATCTGGCGGTGGAGGCGATGAAGGAGGGCGCAGACGACTTCCTCACCAAGCCCGTCGACCTCGACCAGCTGGAGCTTCGCGTGAAGAAAGTGCTGGAGACGCGCCGTCTCAAGACGGAGGTCGCGGATCTCCACCGCCAGCTAGACGAGAAATACGGGCTCGAGAACATCGTGGGCGAATCGCCTGCCATGAAGAACGTGTTCCGCAGGATACGACAGGCAGCTCCTTCGGACGCCACTGTCCTGATATCAGGTCCCAGCGGCACAGGCAAGGAACTGGTTGCCCATGCCATACACCGGCTTTCCAACAGGGCCAAGGGGCCGTTTGTTGCCGTGGAGTGCGCCGCCCTTCCCGAGACCCTTTTGGCGTCCGAACTCTTCGGGCACGAGAAAGGCGCATTCTCCGGCGCCGTCGCGCGCCGCATTGGGCGCTTTGAGGCGGCGGACGGCGGCACCATCTTCCTTGACGAGATATCGGAGATTTCTCCAGCCATCCAAATACTGCTTCTTCGCGTCCTGGAAAGCCGCACCTTCCAGCGCGTGGGAAGTTCCGAAACCCTGAAGACCGACTTTCGCCTTGTCGCCGCCACCAATCGCGACCTTTCGAAGTATGTGGCCGAGGGCAAGTTCCGCGAAGATCTTTTCTACCGTCTCAACGTGGTTGACATACGCCTTCCGTCGCTTCGCGAGCGCCCGGGGGACGTTGCCCTCCTTGCGACCAGGTTCATCCGCGAATTCTCGGCGGCAAACGGCGGCCGGGTCACTGGCATAACGCCCGCCGCGCTTAAGCTCCTCGAAGAATACCCGTGGCCCGGCAATGTGCGCGAACTCAGGAACACCATGGAGAAGATGGTGGTGTTCTCCTCCGGCGGAGAACTGGACGTCGATGACGTGCCCGAGGAAAAACGCGGAACCCGCACATCATTCATACCGGCGGGCGGAACGCTTGGCGAGACGGAGAAGGCACGCATCCTGGCAGGTCTTCGCGAAGCCGGCGGCAACCGCAGCCGCGCAGCGCAGATTCTGGGCATATCCCGAAGGACTCTTTATCGCAAGCTTGACGAATACCTGAAGGAGGGAACTCAGCTTTGAGCGTCAAGATGAACGCCAGCGTCGTGAAGAAGTTTACACGCGATGTGCCGCCGAACATTCCCTATCTGCGCTTCGACGGAATCGTGGGACGGGGCGGAATGGCCACCGTCTGGCGTTGCTTTCACAAAAACCTGAAGCGCACCGTCGCAGTCAAGGTGCTGGACAAGGCGTTCTCAAACTCCGGCCAGGACATACGGCAGTTCATGTCAGAAGTCCGCGCCATGACGGACATCAGCCATCCGGGCATTGTACATGGATACGGCGGAGACTGCATCGACGGACGCTACTTTTTCATCATGGACTATGTGGACGGATATTCCTTCGGCTCTCTTCTGCAGCGCAAAGGCAGAATACCGCAAAGCGATGCGCTGATCATCTGCGAATCTGTCGCCGACGCACTAGGGTATGCTTGGGATCACTTCCACATCGTCCACTGCGACGTCAAACCCGAGAACATCATGTGCGACTCTGACGGCCTCGTAAAAGTCGCCGACCTCGGCCTATGCCAATCGACAAACGCTATCCGCACCGAAGCCACCGACGAGATAATCGGAACGCCGGCCTACATGAGCCCGGAACAGATATATGCCGACCAACCGCTTGACTGCAGGGCGGACATCTACTGTCTTGGCGCCACGCTGTATCATCTCGTCACAGGCCGCACGCTCTTTCCAGTTCTCTCCACCGACGACGTTCTTCGCGCACATGTGTCGCCCGAATCAAAAGCTCCGGATCCCAGAAGATTCAATCCGGAAATTTCCCGGAACTTCGTGCAGCTTCTCGGGCACATGCTTGTAAAAGACCGCGACAAGCGCTGCCAGACTTGGGGCGAAGTACTTGCCGCCGCCCAGGCGGTCGAGGAAAAACGCGCGATTCTTCCGCTGCCGGACGGAGCAAGCGCGTCAATCGAGACCGACAGCCCATTGGAGGGATGAAGCTTCAGCCGCGCCGCCGCGTCATGCGAACGATGAGAATCCATGCGGACGGCAATGCGAAGGCAAGCGCGAAAGCCACCGCGCCGATAGCGCCTTCAGCCACGACTCGAACCGGCAACACAAAGTAATGCGGCAGTCCAGGCCATATGCTGCCTGTGCCAAGCGAGAACAGCCAACCGACAAGGGCGCCCGGAGGCAGGCCGAAGGCTATTCCGCATGCGGCGGTCTTCAATGCGATTCGAGCAAGTCGCAAGATGAGCTGCAAACGAGTTGCGCCGACGGCTCGAAGCACTACGAACGAGCGGCGAGACGCATCGGCGTCCGCGACCAACATCGCGATGAAGCCTATCGCAAGAATGGCGAGAAACACGAATGGAACGCGGGCTGTCTGGCCTATGAGATCGGATCCGTGCGCGAGCGTGCCGTCGGCTATTTCGTCGCGGGCGTGAAGACGCACTGTCGATGCGGCCGTTGCCCCGCTCAGGCCAAGAGCCTTTGCGATGGACGCCTCCACCGCGCGGCCCGCCTCGAAAACGCTCTTGCCCTTGAGAAACGCCGGATCGTAATCCACCCACAGATGCGTCATCTTTACCGTGAACGCCGGGCGCGGATCAAGCGACTCTATCGTGTCCAGGGAAACGAATGCCGGGCCGTCCGTCATCACTGGAGCGCCTCTGAGGCCTCGCACAAGCCCACGGCTTGTCACCATATGCCAATTGAGGTCTACGACTCCGGCGATGGGCAATTCCACCACGGTCTTGGGGCCACGACCGGGAAGCGACACTCTAAGACGGTCGCCCTTGTGCAGATTTCGCGCACGGCTCGTCATCTCGGTTATCACACATGCATCTGACGAGTGGATTGCCTCGTCAGCCTCTTTCCACGTGCCTTCAAGGAATGGGAATTCAGGGAGCCACTCGGCGGCAAGGAAAAGCACATTGCGGTTTTGAGGACGTCCGCCGCGTCCGCCGCGGGACGGCATCGGCTCCGCAGGATCATAATCCAGCTGAAGCGGATAAAGTTCCGAGATGCGCTTGATGCCAGGAAGAGCCCTCAGCTTTTCCACGTCAAACGAGCTGGTTCCGTCGGGGAGGATCGAAACTATCGCATCGGGCCATTCCACGCTCGGCACGAAGGCGCGCATAAGCGACGCGCCCCATACTTCCACAGCCACGAATGCGCCGAATCCGCAGGCAAAGGCGATGGCCATTCCATGGCGACGGCGGCGCGGCCGCATGTCAAGGGCATCAAGGGGCCTTACGGCGAGAGCCGGCCACAGAGCGAAGATCGATGCGACTCCGGCGACAACCGGAGCGAGAGCAAGAGAGGCCTTTACCGCGGGCCAGGCAAATGACGGACCCATGGGAAATGCCGTCTGGTCCGCAGCCACATACGCGACCACCGAGCCAAGCGCCAAGGCACATCCAACAACCCAACCGAGAAGCGAAGCGAAGAACGCCTCTAAAAGAACGAGGGAAAACACCCCCCGGCGCGTAAGCCCAACGACCCGCAACGTCGCCAGCATACGCCTATTTGCCTCGACTGAAAGAAGAAGAGAGTTCACCAGCAGGCAAAGCGCAGTGAGGATTGCCGCCGCAAGCATCAGTGGACGCGCATAATCCATTCGGCGTGCTTCATCGCCCTTGAAGGCTGATATCACCGAATCCGATTCGGGGGTCGTAAGTTCCTTCCCCGAAGGGGCCATGCTCATGTTGGGAGGGACTTCTTTCCAGAAGGCCATTGAACCGCGGGCTTCGGCCGACAGTGCGGCGAATGCGGATTTGTTCGCAAAGACCGAGGGCCAGAACGGCGGAAGTTTGGTTTCCGCGAGATAGCCTACTATCTTTGCCGTCATGGTGCACTTCTCGCCGACGAATTTGACCTTGGAGCCTATTGGCGGAGCTTCGCCATGTCCAAAGCGGATCAGCGTGTTTCGAGTGCATGTGATCTCGAACTCCGTAGAGGCGTCGTCAATCCAACGCCCTTCGACAAGACGGGTCGAACCATATGGATTCTCTTTGGGCGCGGCCGCGATCACTGCTCTCATAGGCGGACCCTGGAGCACTCGTCCGCCGGGGCGATAGTCTATCGTGCATGCGACAAGATCAAGTTTCAGGTCGCCGCCCCTCAATGGTCTAGGCTTATGTTTGCCAGGAGGCGCGCCTCCTCCCCTGCGGCCGAAATCTCCGTCAACGCGCCAGGCGGCCCAAGGCGCGGCGGCTATCTTGGCAAGAGCCGGTGCTTGCGCCGAGTTTGTGGCCGCAAGCGAGAATGTGAACACGACGGCTCCGACGGCCGCCGCTATCCCGGCCACGGCGCATGAGAAGCGCGCCTTGCCTCGCGCAAGCCCCTTTAGCATCAAACGAAGGATCATGAATAAGTCTCGATATATCTGCGAGAAATGAGTTCGGGATCGTGCGACGTGCCAAAGGATGCGGCGATGCGGCCGTCCTTCAGGAAATGCACCTTTGATGCGGCGGCGGCGACCATGGGATCGTGCGTCACCATGAGTATCGCGCTTTTCTCCGTGGCATTCAGCTCAGTGAGAAGCGTGCATATGGATTTCGCCGATGCGACATCGAGATTGCCGGTTGGTTCGTCCGCCAGAATGACGTCGGGCTCCACGTAAAGCGCGCGCGCGATTGCGACTCGCTGCTGTTCGCCGCCAGAAAGCTCTTTGGGGCGGCGATCTGCCTTCTCTGCAAGCCCCAGTCTGTCCAGGAGCTCGGTCAGACGCGGCACATTTGGCGTGGCATGGTCGAGCCGAGGAGGAAGCGTTATGTTTTCGGAGACGGTAAGCTCATCGAGGAGATTGAAGCTCTGGAAAACGACTCCCACATGACGGCGGCGGAACTTGGCGGCGGCGCCATCCGACATGGCTGTGACATCTTGTCCGCCGATTTCGATGCGGCCTGAAGATGGCAATATGAGCCCGGCGGCGAGATGGAGGAACGTTGATTTTCCGCTGCCGCTAGGTCCCATCAGAGCCTCGAACGAACCAGGCTCGAGAGAGAGGGAGAAATCCCTCAGAACACTGGTCCGCGTAGCGCCGGTGCCGTATTCATGACATACTAGATTTGCATTTAGTGCATTCATATGCGGTCTTTTCATTTGTCCGTTTACACAATTGAACGAATGAACGGCGTGGGCGGTTCACGAACACTGCCGCAAAATGAACGGTGAAGCCCTGCGCGCCGTGTATCACGGAGCGTACGGTGCGCGCGAATCAGGCGAAAACCAGAACTCCTGGCCGGTGGCGTCCATCACGCTGCGCCACAGATCGCCGGAAAGGTTGACTTTCTGCCGCTCGATCGTGGCCAAGTTGATGGGCACAAGAGTGTAGTATTCGCCGATGTTGCCCACCACGCAGTCCGTTCGTCCCGCCATCGCGGCATGCACCGCGCTGCGCGCGAGCATGTAGCAGCGAATGGCGTCCGTGCCCTTTGCCGGCACGGAGCGGATGGTGTAGCTTGGATCGAAGTACTTGACGGAGGAGGCAATCCCCTTCTCCTTGAAATGCTCCGATATGCGGCGCTTCAGATATGTTCCGATGTCCTTCTTTAGGATATTGCCGGAAGGATCCTTTTCCGCGTCGCCGTCGAAGAACTTCTGTCCCGCACCTTCGGCCACGACGACGACGGCATGCGACTTGCCGGAGGCGAAGCGCCTGTCGAGCGCAGCCAGAAGTCCGTCCTCGCCGTCAACGGCGAAGTCCATCTCCGGGACAAGGCAGAAATTCACCACTGGATTTGCGAGCGAGGCGTAGGCCGCGATGAACCCTGAGTCGCGCCCCATGAGCTTCACGAGCCCCACTCCGCACGGCGTGCCTTTGGCTTCGACATGGGCGTTGCGTATCACTTCCGTCGCGGCGGCCACCGAAGTCTCGAATCCGAACGATCTGCCCACGAACTGCAGATCGTTGTCGATAGTCTTAGGCACACCCACAACCGATATCGCGAGACCGCGCCTTCTGCATTCCGCAGCCACATCTCCGGCACAGCGAAGCGATCCGTCGCCGCCGATGCAGAAAAGGACGTTTATGTTCATTCTCACAAGCGTGTCGACGATCACTTCCGTCGGCTGCTGCCCGCGCGACGAGCCGAGCACCGTGCCGCCAATCTCGTGTATGGTGTCCACCTTGTCGGGATCAAGCGGAATGGGCGAATAGCCGCAGAGTGGCGAAAGTCCCGCATATCCGTAGCGGATGCCGAAGATGCTCTTCACGCCATAGTCGAACGTGAGAATCTCGACAAGACCCTTTATCACGTTGTTGAGGCCGGGGCATAGACCTCCCGCCGTGACGATCGCGACGCGCGTCCACGCAGGATCGTGGAATATCCTCGAGTGCGGACCTGCGCGCTCGAACGTGGGCATATGGCCAAGGGCCTTGTTCCATTCCTCGATCTCGTCCAGAGCCTCGGTCACGACGATGCGCTCGCCCTCCCGGACGAACTCATGATGGCGAACAGGAGAGGGTATCTTGCATTCACCAAGCGTCTTCACGAGGCAGGAATACTTTTCCCTGTCCGACGCGATTTTCTCAAGAGTGTTGTTCATGCAGCCTATTATACCATATTGTGGCGCTCACAGCACCCTCACATCTGCAATCTCCGCAGATCCGGTCAATGCCATGACAAGCCTATCCACGCCAACGGCAACGCCTGCGGCCGATCCGATCAGCGGCAGCATTTCAAGGAACTCCTCATCAATCGGATATTCGTCTTCTCCGAGTCGCCGCCTCTCCTCGCGGGCCTCCATGAAACGGCGGCGCTGCTCCGCGCCGTCGCAAAGCTCCGTGAAGCAGTTCGCAAGTTCCAGTCGATCATGATAAAGCTCCCAGCGCTCGGACACGTTGCCGCGAATCCTTGACAGCGAGGCCGCCTCGGGCGGATAGTCGATGAGAAAAACATATCCTTGGGGCAGAGAAGGTTCGATCTTCGTTGCCATGTCGTAGTCGAAACGATCCTGGTCGAACACTTCAAACGGATCCCATCCGGCCCATTTGACGTACGCATCGCGAACAAGGATGCGTTCAAATCGCGGATTGGCCACCTGATCGAACAGCGATGCCAGCGAAGAGACAAGCTCCTCTGCGTCCGCAAGGATCTGCATGTAGTCGCATCCCATTCGATACCATTCGATCATGGTGAATTCGGGATTGTGGCGCGCCCCCTTCTCGCCGTCGCGGAAGCATGGGCCTATCTGGTATATCCTGTCCATGCCGGCAGCGAGCAGTTTCTTCATCTGAAGTTCCGGCGATGCCCGCAGGAACATGTCGCCGCACGGAGGGCAATCGATGTGCGGCTCAGGCGCCGGCGCGGCGATTCTAACCGGCGTCTCGACCTCCACGAATCCGCGTTCGTCAAAGAAGGAACGCATGGCGCGAAGAATTCGCGCGCGGTTTCTCAAGTTGCCTACGAAATCCATTGCCGCTTCAGTAGAGCTTCTCGTATTCGCCCTTCTGAACCTTCTTGTACGTGTGGAACCCGGCGCGCTTGGCGCGATAGTTCAAGTCCGTGCGGGAGTGTCCGAGGCCCGGAGCCTGGATCACCCTGATGATCGGAGCGCCACAGTCGGGACATGCGGTCAACTTTGCGTCATCTATCGACTGGACTGCCTCGAAGCCTTTGGCGCACTTGGCGCAGCCTTTTGACGAATCTTTCGCCTCATATACATAGACCGGCATCAGGTGTACCTTTCAAGATGTTTTGAGAGAATCGGCACAAGGCGCGTCTCAAGCCAAGGCGTCACGCGCCAGAAGTCGCGCAGATTCAGATATTCCGACACGACGCCTGCCTGGCCCGGCTTCGCGCCGAACTCTGCGCGCAAAAGTATGTTGCGCGCAGTGGCGTCCGGCGAAACGAACTCCATCACCTGGGTCTTGAAGCCCAGGATACGCAATATCATCGCGCGGAAGGAGTCTGTCAGGATGTCGCACATCCTTTCGCGCAGAATTCCGTGGCGCAGAACGCCCGAGAATGCGGCGTTCGTGCTTGGACCTATCGCCTTCTGCAGCTCATGCTGGCAGCATGGAGCGGAAACGATGTAACGGGCCTTCCATTCTACGCCCCGCGCAAGAGCTTCGTCCGTGGCCGTGTCGCACGCATGAAGCGACACCACCATGTCGGCGCGCTCGACGCCCAGCACCGACAGGTCGAAGTCGGCAAGATCGGCCTCCACGAACTGGACTTGGCCGGCGATGTCGAGGTCCTCTGCCATGCGCGTTGCAGACGCCACGACATCGGCTCGCCTGTCCACCCCGATCACCTTCACGGACTTGAACTTGAGCGCATGCACAAGGTACAAGTAGAGGGCAAGCGTCAGATACGCCTTGCCGCAACCGCAGTCGACAATGGTGAAGACATCGTCTTGCGGCGAGCCCAGGAGATCCGACACGACCTTGAGGAATTCGTTCACCTGGTCGTATTTGCCGCGCATCGAAGCGCGGATACGCCCGTCAGCATCGGCCAGTCCCGTGGCCTTCAGATACGCGCTTGACTCGAAAGACGTAAGCGGCAGCTTCTTCACGCGATCATGCGGGAGCACCTCCGCGGGGCGCTCGATGGCGGCGGAACGCGACACGAGCGCATGTCCCTTCTTCGTAACGCGCACGTGGAGATCGCCAGAGGATGTGATCAGATGCATCTCGCGCGCGCCGCGCTGCGCGATGATCTCCTCAAGGCCCTGCGCGGCGCCCTGCAACGAGAAATTCTTGACCTGCACATGCCCTTCATCCGTCATCTCGGCCTGGAACTTCTTCTCTCCGCCGATCTCCACGGGGCGCATGGAGATGCGGAACGTCTTGCCGTTGCGGCGGACGCTCTGCACTATCTTGATGAAGCCGCCGCCGAATACGCGAGTGCGTATCTCCTCTGCGAGTTCAGGCGCTAGTTCGAATCTTTCCATTATCTTGCGTCCGCTGTCCCCGGCTTCAACAATGCGTAGTCTTCGGCGGCGACAGTCTGCCCCTCGAAGGAGAACGGCTGAGATCCGTAGTTGGTCACAAGGCGCGTTCCGTCGGCCCATGTGGTCAGGAACACATCCTTCGCAAGTTGTGCATGCTCGTCCATGTATTCGAACTGCAGATGGTTGACCGTGGAATAGATGTCCCACCCGGCCTTGATCTTCGCCACAGAGGCGCGCAGTTCCTCGTCGGTGGCGCAGCCGAGATCGCTCTTGCCCATCCAGTCGGTGCCGTCGTCAACGAATTTCGAGTAGAAATAGAAGTTGGGCCGGCCGCCGAACTCCAAGAGCTTGAGACGGGAATATTTGTCCTGGGCCGTGAAGTTGACGGTGGTGGTGAAAGGATTGTTCACAATCACGCCGTTGTAAACGAGCTGCCAAATGGGCGAGATGCGATCGACAATTCCCTTGTTCGTCTTGCGGGGATCGCCGAAGGATGCGTAAAGCACGGAGTCGAGCGAGCCTGCGAAATGGTCGAGGGAGCCTTCAGAGGCGAACCCGCCGAAGAATTTGCGCGACACTTCAGCGCTCTTGCCCCAAAATCTGGCCGCTTCCGCGCGATTGAGGGGATGGCGCGGGTCATCGCACTTCGGAGCGCGAAGAATCGTCACCACGTCAAAGTAGCCCATGCCCTTGAAGCCGAGAGCGGCCATGCGCGGCATCTCCCTGGAAGAATAGAATTCGTAGCCGCGCTGCGGACATATCTGGTACTGGCGGCCGCCGCCCCAGAACTGGGAGTGGGCTTGGATGGGGTCGCCGTTCTTGTCCTTGATAAGATATTCGATGTCCCAGTTCTCCGCGATGCGATATGCGTCGCGGAAGTTGCCGTGCGGAACGATCAGGTATCCTGCGTCAAGCGTGTCCTTGATGCATTGGCGCAATTTCGCCTCGCCGCCAAGCTTGGGCTCCGGCGGAAAAGACTGCGGCCAGCGTCCGTCGTGTCCGCCGATGTTCCATCCCACAAGACAAAGCTCGGCCTTGCCTACACCCTGCCTTTTCAGCTCGCACGCTATGTCGCCCACGCGATCGAACGTCACGACCACCTTCTTTATCGCCGGCTCGTTCTCGGGCACTTGCTCCGGGATGGGGCTTGGGACCGGTTTCCACGCCTGGCGTATGCGAATCTCGGGCGCCTCGACTGCATACTTTAGCGTATCGTTCCCCTTCACGCGCTCCTTGAGCGGCTTGATGGCCCCTCGTGCAAGCTGATAGTCGCGATATGCCCGCGCCATTCCTCCATACGTGGCATCCTTGCCCTCCAAGGTCCTGAACTCGATTTCGAAATCCTCATACGGTTCGCGGCAAAGCTCTTCGTCCAAGACGCAGCTCATCGTGTACTCGCCCTTCTTGGCCGTGACCGAAGCGTGGAAATAGTACTTGAGCCCTTTGACGATCGCGACGAATGTCCTGCGAGGCGTCTTCATTCCGAACATGGACATTGACGGCCAGCTGCAGACGTACTTGCCGTCGTCGCACCTGAACGTGCCGAGCTGTCCGGTGGACACCACCCAGAAACCATCTTCGCCCTTGCGCGCATGGGCGAAGTCCGGCGTCATCGCAAGTCGCTTCGCCCCCTTGGCGCGGATTTCCTCGACCGGCAGTCGAAAGGAAGAGACGCCGTCCTTCTCGTCCAGCGCTCTGATTTCCCTTTCGACTTTGCCGTCCAACAACGTCCAAGCGAGCTCAAGCTCCGCGCCGGACGCCACGCAGTACGCAACGGCCGCAACGACTAGAATACCCGTCTTCATTTCTTTCAAGGCCTTTTACTTCGAGAATCGCACGACAAAGCCGCCGCCGGGAGCCATCCGGAAAGCGAGTTCGTCGCCTGATTTCACGACCTTCGTCTCATGAACGTACTTTTCGGGCTCGGTGTCGGAATTGTCCGCATCGCGGAATATCTCCGCCTTCCACTCTCCGGCGGACAGGAAGTCCGTCTTGAAGGCAAAGTCGCGGGCCTCCTTGTTTGACATGGCGGCAGCGTACCAAGAACCGTCCTTCGCCTTCCGCGCCACCGCGGCAAACGTCTCCGGCGAACCGCCGAGCCCCACCGTCGCATCCCAGACCACAGGCGTCTTCGCCATGAACGAGAAGCACTCCATGTTGCGCTCGTACTTCGTGGGCGCGTCGCAGAGCATCTGGAGAGGCGCCTCGTACAGGGCCATCATCGCCATCTGACGGCAACGGGTGCCGAGCGAACCGGGATTCCTGCCGTTGCCACGGTAATCGCCGATCTTGTAGTTGTCCATCGCGCCGGGCGTGTAGTCCAACGGACCGGCCGTCATGCGTAGGAAGAACGCGGCCACGTCGTTGCCCATCATGTCCTCTTTTCTGTAGAACTTCATGCACTCAAGGCCGTGCACGCCCTCATAATTCAGGATGTTGGGATACTTGCGCTGCAATCCCACGGGACGGTACGCGCCATGGTAATCGACGAGCATGCGATGCTTCGCGCATGCGGCGGCGAACTTTTCGAGGAATGTCGCGACCTGAGCGTCGGCGCGATCCATGAAATCGACCTTGAAGCCCTTGGCGCCGAGCTTCGAGAAGTGCTCGGCCACTTTCTCCTCGTCGCCATAGACCTGCGCCCAGGCCATCCAAAGTATGATGCCCACGCCCTTTCCTTTCGCGTAGTCGATAAGGTGGGGAACATCTACGACCGGGCTGTACTTCCAGATGTCGAGCTTCGCGCTCCAGCCCTCGTCGAAGATCACGTACTCGACTCCGTTCGCCGCCGCGAAGTCGATGAATCTCTCGTATGTCTCAGTGGTGCAGCCCTGCGGATCGCCCTTGTTGTCGAATGCGCTCCACCAGTCCCATGCGACCTTTCCGGGCTTCACCCACGAGAAATCGGCGCCCTCTGCGGACGGCGTGGCGAGCGCATACGGCATGTCGGTCTCGCACAGCTTGGCCGGCGAATCGGCGAGAACGAACACGCGCCAAGGAAGCGCGCCGGGCGCAGAGGTCTTCGCGATGAAATTCTCCGTTTCGTCCACGCGAACCCAGCGGCCACCCTTCTCGACCCTCTTTTGCTTGCTCCATCCATCGACGTTCGTGACGTGATGCACAGACTTTGGATATTTTGCGAAAAGCGACGAAAGGCGCATCCCGACATCGGTCGCGGCAACGTCGCCGAAATACCATGCCGGATAGTCGTGCAGGCCCGTTTCGGTCACTGCGACAGTCTTGCCCTCGACGGAATACGCGAACGGCAGGTAGAATGCCCTCCTGGCGTCCGTCGCAAGAGCCGATGCATCGGCATACTCGGGAACCGACTCCTCGCAGCCGAGCGAAGAGCGTCCCGTGCGGCAGAACCAGCACCGAGCCGACTTGGGCACGGTTAGATCGGCCTTTTCGCACGTCACGACGGCTGCGCGTTTCAGCTCGAAACGATACGCCACGCCATCACCGCGAGCGACCAGCCGTATCGCAAAGTCTCCGAAGTCCACGAGCTTCTCCGTGCTGCGCAGGCAAACCTCGCTTTTCTTGTATATCGGCGTGGCTATCTTCGCCGCGGCACCGGCCGCCGGCTGGATCACTTCGCGGACCTTCGCATCCTTTGCCGCGCATTTTCCGTCAAGGCATATCCCGATTTCTGTCGCGGGGACAAGGACTTTGCCGCCCTTCGTCACCTCGTACGAAAGCGGGCTGGCATAGAGCCGTATGGAATTGTCTCCGTAGGCGGCTTCCGCGATCTGCGCTGCGGCGGATTTGCACTCCGCCGTCGCGGATGCTGCAAGCGACAAGGCTGCCAACGTTACAAGACACGATTTCATCATCTTCATGGCTATTATGTTTCCTTTACGATTTAAACTACTTTGGACATCTCCGGGCAAACTGCATCGCCTGCCCGAAAACATGCAACCATTATACAAAATCCTTCTCGCAAATCGCAAGACCAATTTGCAGTGGGGATTTCATCATCTAAGATCGATGGATTCTCCTGCGGCGGCGGCGCGCGCGACGGCATTCACCCTGCCGGCCATCTTCACGAGCGAATCGACGCAACGCGAAGTGCCGCGCCAATAGGGGACAGGCCCCAATCGACGTATGCATGGCGCGGGATCGTCGCCGGTGGATGACGCCGGCATCCCGGCCGGAGCCGCCAACTCTCGATGCGCTTCGCCGTCTATAGGCGGAAATAGCTCTTCCAAAGACAACCCGCGAAGCGACAAGAGCGCCGCTGGACGCCTCGCCAATTCCTCGCCCAAAAGGAAGAGCACCGCCACAAGATGCTTGCACGGGCGAGACCAGTCTGGACATGAGCAGCGCATGGTGATGTCGTAGCTGCCGGGCTTTCCGCCCGCCGGGAACAGAGGTATGCCCTCATCGCGGAACATCTCCTCCACGGCAATCGGAAGATCGCCCACTAGAATGCGCGCAATGAGCATGGGATCCGCCTTGAGCCTATCGGCCACGCGATTCGCCGCATCCTCGTCAAGCGCAGTGAAGTCCAGGGTCGCCTTGTATGGCTCGGTCCGCGACCCAGCTATCACTGCCTCGACGTGCGGACCGTCAAGAAGAAGCTCCACCACCTGACCGTCGGTCGCATACTGCCGCCCGCGCCCCAGGCGCGGCCCCAGCCGCAGTTCCTCCAGCGCGCCAATCCATCTGCGCGCCCACCATGCCTTCCGCGAAAGCGTGCGCAAATCCTGCGCGCGTATTCCGAGCGCCGCGCGCGGGATGCGCATTGGATAGTGCTTTCGGCTCATCTCTTGGACGGCAACACCTCTCAATGGAGGAGCGCCAGCTCATCGCCTGTGAGATCGCGGAACTGCCCCGGCTCAAGGTCGTCGGGCAGACGCAACGCGCCGATCGCCACGCGCTTGAGCGACAGCACGACGAGATGCGCCGCGCTGCACATGTAGCGTATCTGGCGCTTCCGCCCCTCGCGCAGCTTGAAGCAAAGAACGTGAACGTTGTCGCGCCCGATTCGTATCACATCCACAGGGCAGGGACGAATTCTGTAACCGTCAGGCATCTCCACCGACGAGCGCAGGATTTCCAGCTTCTCGTCGTTCCAGCGCCCGGCGGCGCGAACTATGTACGTCTTCTCGTGCTCATAGCGCGGATGGGTAAGATGAAGCGCCAGATCGCCGTCGTTCGACATCAAAAGCAACCCCTCCGAGTCCTTGTCCAACCTGCCGACGGGCACAAGCCGTTCATGCACCTTGCCGCGAAGGATGTCGGCTACCGTCTTTCCGCCGAAGGGATCGCTGAGAGTCGAAAGAACGCCGGCAGGCTTGTAGAGCATGATCGTGCGCTTCTTCTCCGGCGCGCCCACCGGTTCGCCGTCGAGCGCAATCTTCTGCGACGCGGGATCGACGTGCGCGCCAGGCTCTCGCACGACAGCGCCGTCCACGGTCACGCGCCCAGCCTCGATCATGTCGGCCGCATGGCGTCTGCTGGCCACGCCTGCGTGCGAAAGAACGTTCTGTAGCCGCTCCAGTGCCATCACTTCACTTCTCTGTATTTCTTCACGGCCTCGTTGAACGCCTCTGATCCCGCATAGCCGCATGATTTGAATTCGGGGCAGAAACCACGATAGACGCATTCAGGCACGCAGCATTCGGCAAGCTCAGGCTCCTGCTTGGCAAGCTCGCCTACGACGAGTTTCCATGCAGCGCGTGTCTCGGGCGAGGCCTGCGCGCAAAGACGACGGCGCGAAATGAACATCAGCTCTGCGGCGTTCGCGAGGCATTCATGCTCGACAGGCGCATCCTGTCTGGCCCCTGTGCGGTCTTCGCCGGTGCGGTCTGTGCGCTGGGTGGACACGAAATGCTCGATGCCGTATTTATGGCGCACGAAATGGACGCTTACCCAATATGGCAGATCGATCCACTTCCATGACACCAACAGCTTCCTGATGGGCGAATGCTCCGCAAGAAGGATGCGCTTCTTCCATTTCGGAGTCGGTTCGCCTGTTCCCTCTGGGAGGCGGATCGTGGTGCGCGCCGCATCGGCCACGGCGCGCCATGTGCCGATGATGCGCAAGAACTTGATGAAAGGTTTTGATGACATTATTGATTCTCCATTCAAGATTCCCTTGGTTTTCAGAATGCGCAAAGATTATACCATATACATTTGCGCTTAGGCGCGGCAAAGTTGTCTTCATTTCCCCCACAATTCACGCATGGCGGCGAGGGACGCCTTGAGTTCATCGGTCGTCACGGGCTTGTGCGGCTCAAAGACGCGAAGGACATCGCCCTGCGCAAGCTCCTTCAACGCGGCAAAGTCCACATTGCCCCATCCCGGCTGACGATGATCGTCATTGAAATCCTTCACATCGTTGAGATGAATGCCCGCGACATGCTTTGCCACGCGCGACGCCACCTCCGCCTCCGGCGCCGCCCACCCGTGGCAGGCGCACACGCGCGCATGGCCCGTGTCGAACCAAAGGCGCAGCGGCGATCCCTTGAACTCCTCCATGAGAGATTCCGCCTCGTCGGCGTTCGGGAAACCTTCGATGCGCGGAAGATTCTCAAGGGCCAATATCAGATGGCGCTTCTCGAGATCTGGGGCTATCTGCCCGAACTCGCGCTTGAACACTTCAAGCAGCTTCTTGCCACGCTTGGCCCTGAGCGCAAGAGCCTTGCGAAGACGCTTGGCGTAGGATGGCGCGTCGATTTTGTTTTCGGCCTTCGCAAGGGCGGCCGTGAGCGCATGCGCTCCATAGCTCGTGAAGAACGTCACGAGATCGACGTAGCCTGCGTGAAACACTACGACCTTCGCGCCGAGGTCCTCGGCGCACTCAAAAGTCTTGCGCAGAAGAAGCCTCGCAAGGCCTCGCTCGTCCTCTGACTTGGAAAGGAGCTGATGCAACTCAGGATGTCCGCTTGGCGCACCTGGAGGAACAGGACAATATGCGTGGATCGAATCCACGCTAATCTGTCCAAGCCTGCTCTTTATGCCCGGCAACTGCTCGGGGAGAGTGCGAAATCCCAACTCCAAGGCGTCGAAGCCCATTGCGATGGCCTCGTCGGCTATCGCCTCGCCATCGGTGCGCTTGGCGTTGTTCCAGTTCGTGGAGAGTGCGAAACGCAAGTTCGATTCCTTCAACGTTGTACGCCGGCCGCAGAATAATCCCACGCCTTGAAGCCCAAGTCAAAAGCGGGAGACGACGGCTTTAGGCGGAAGTCAAACTTCTCGGCATCCTCGAATAGCGGATCGGCATATCTGCCCAGAACTTCCTTGCCGCAAGTCCGCCACTGTTCCCAGTCAAGGCCGTCAAGCTCCGGCTTGCCGGAATAGTCGTACCAGAGGTTCCCCGCCCATATCCCGCCTACGCCGCGAGGCCCGCGCCCGACCAGAGGGCCCTCCTTGACCACGACGATGTTGTTTACGAAGTTCAATGTGCACGGAATGTCCTGCACGACCTGGCGCTGCGTTCTGACCGCTCCCTTCTTTCTGTTCCAGGCGAAGATGTTGTTGCGGATGACGCAGCCGACGCCGTAATGCTGGTGGAAACCGCCGTCAGTCGTGTTCCAGCAAAGGTTTCGTTCCATGGTGATGCCTTCGGAACCTTCGTCGGTGTAAAGCGCCCAGCCGCCATAAGAGAATGCCCACACATCATGAATCACGTTGTCGTGGACTTTTGTTCCATAGCTTGTCCCAAGCGTATAGACGCCGCCCATGTCGCTCATTATCCCCTTCCCAAGGTCGTATATCTTGTTGAAGGCGATCTCGTTGCGCTGCGCCGCGGAGCCGGCAAAGCCCCATGTCCATCCAACGGACACTCCCGTGTAGAAGAAGTCGTATATCTCGCAATGGAGGACCTTTGAATCTGAAATGTGCGTGTAGGCTACGCCGGTACCCTCGGGGTTGAACAAACCGCCTTTGCGGATGACGCAGTTCTCTATCCCGTTGAATGCCGTGGAGCGCGGCGCCAGTTTCTTTATGATGCGGCGCTTCAAAATCTCGCCCTTTGCCACAAAACGGGCGCTTGCGCCCATCCAGACTCCGCCACAGCCAAGATCTTCCATCACGCAGCGCGTGATCTTGTTCGATACGCATCCATCGTTGAACCGGAGTGCATAGTTGCCCGTGTGACGGAACGCGCAACGATCCCACGAAAGGCGGAGGACGCCCTGCGCCGTGATCGCGCCATCGTAGCCGCTTGCGGCCTGATGCTGATATGCCTGCGTAGGGCCGTTCACGCACCCGTCCTCGCCCGGTCCGTCGGTGAAGGCGAAAACTAGATTCTTGAAGGAGATGTCGTGGACGTATTCGCCTTTGTCTGGATCGCCCTTGAAGTCGACGATGCGGCTTATCTTCGAGCTTGGCGCCATGGCCTGAACGGATTCAATGCGCTCGCCGGGGAGCGGACGATACAGGACGCGGCCGGCCTTCTTGTCGTAGAACCACTCGCCGGGAGCGTCGAAACCGCTTCTCGCGTTTTCGAACCACACGATCGTCTCGCGCGGATTCCATGTCACCCACCCGTTCCAATTGTTCTTGCCGTGCGTCTCCACTGTAAGCGAGTCGCGGTCAAGACCCTTCAGAACGCGCCTTGCGAAGCTCCACTTGTGCACAACGCACATCTGCGCATAGGGCAGCTCGTCATCGGCGATCTGCCTCAGCGCAGCTGCGGCGGAATTCGTGAGAGTCGCGAACTCCGCGCAGTGCGTAGTTTTGCCCTGCGCGTCTTTCACCTCCTTGCAATGCGGATTGACGACGCGAAAATACTCATCGACGAGATTCCCGGACGGCGAGCGATTCGGTATGCGCGCACGATCTGCACGGCGCCCGTTCACCCAAAGCTGCTCAAAGTAGGCCTGTTCGCCCTTTGGCGTCTTGGGGATAGGAGCAGACCAGACGCCGCCACCTTCATCCCGCCACCCCTCAATCGGTTCGCCGCCAGCAAAGACGGCCTTTTCGCCTTCTCCTATCCAAGTTACGGGCGCTTCTGGAGTGCCTGAGTCTGCTGACGTGAAAGTCAAAGACTCCTTCAAGGCATACACGCCCGGCTTGACATGAACCTTCCATGCTCCCTTGTCGCCGGCAGCCTTGGCCGAACGAATCTTGGCAAGCGCCTGGTGAGGCGACATGCCGTTGGGCGCAACGGTTATTTCGCCCGCAAGTGAAACGGCTGCTGCCGCTACGGTCGCAGCCATAGTAAAAAGTCTACTCATCATACGTCCAAGGTGATTGCGACACCTCTCTTTTGCGGCGACCTCGGATCAAACCACCCGGCTTGAAAACCGCGTAGCGCCAAACACTCATGAGCGGCATCGCAGGCATTTTAGCAAAACACATACGGTCGGTCAATAGACCAGGATACACCTTTCATTGTCATTTGAGATTCGCACGTGTGGCAATCATGGCACTTGCGGACTAGCCGTCCGAAAGTTTCCGATAGAGCGTGCTGAGATTCACCTTCAAGGTTTCCGCAGCCTTCTCCTTGTCGCCGTTTGCAGCGGAAAGTATATGTTCAATGTATTCACGTTCCTTCTGCTTCAGGAAGCTCTTGAGAGAAGTGTTCGAAGAGGCCAAATCATCACCGACGGCACCGGCGCCTGCGACATCCGCCTCATGGTCTGCCTTATATGCGAGAATCTTGGGCGGAAGGAGCGCCGCGGTGATTTCGCCGCCATCGGCAAGGAATGCCAATGCATGGCGCATGGCATTTTCAAGTTCGCGAACATTGCCTGGCCAGTCATAGGCCGTCAACGCCTGCGCGGCATCGGGGGCAATGGAAGGCACGGGCCGCTCGGGCGGACACTCCGTACGCACGAAATGGAGCGCAAGGGGCAGAATATCCTCGACACGACGGCGGAGAGGCGGAATGTCGATTGTTATGACGGCCAGGCGGTAATACAAGTCGCTGCGAAAAGCGCCTTTGACGACAGCCTGCTCGAGATTGGCGTTGGACGCGGCTATCACGCGCACATCCACGGGAATGTCCTTTGTGCCGCCGACACGACGTATCTCGCGCTCCTGGAGCACGCGCAAAAGCTTGCCCTGGAGAATGAGCGGCATGGAAGAGATCTCATCGAGGAAAAGCGTTCCTCCATTGGCCGTCTCGAAAAGCCCCTCCTTGTCGGCATAAGCCCCGGTGAACGACCCCTTCACATGGCCGAACATTTCGCTTTCGAGAAGATTCTCGGGAAGCGCTGCGCAGTTGACCGCGACCCAAGGCTTCGAAGCGCGCGGCGAAGCCTTGTGCAGCGTGCGAGCGATCACCTCCTTGCCCGTTCCCGATTCGCCGTTGATGAGAACCGTGGTCTGGGTGGGGCCGACCTTCTGGATTGTGTCGCACACCTGCTTCATAAGAGGCGAAGCGGCGATGAAGTTCTCGAATTGGTAGCGAAGCGGATGGTCGGCGCCAAGAGTCGTCGCGGCAGACGCGTTCTTCGCTATCTTCTCCTCGGCGCGCTTCAGGCAGGCCACCATGTCATCGACCTTGAAAGGCTTTGTGAGATAGTCGAAGATTCCCTTCTTCATCGCATCTATCGCCGTCTCGACGCTGGCGTAGGCAGTCAGCAGTATGACAGGCATATGAGGGAAAATCTTCTTTATCTCGCCGAAAAGCGCCATTCCGTCCATCGGCGTCATGCGCAGATCGGTGACAGTTATGTCAATGCCGCCTTTGCGCAATATCTCCAGCGCAGATTCGCCATCGCGCGCGGTCTGGACGGCATAGCCGTTCGTCTTCAAAAGACTTTGTAGCAGCAGAAGTATCCGCGGCTCGTCGTCAACTATTAGAATATTGGACATGTCACCGCATATTATACATCATTCTCCGCCACTCACGCAAGTGGATTTGATGCCGGAAACGCCCAATGGAACGCTTCTTCATTTTGCCGTCAACTCGAATACCGCAGAGTCGTAGTCGCCCGAAAGGCGGACCGGCAACCCCATGGATCCAAGCGCGCTGCCGCCCAGAATACGACCGTCAACACGGCAATGCTTGCGCCCTTTGGCCACATTGATTTCCTTCACAGCATACGACTTGTCGTCGGCAAGGCCTTGAAGCGCAAGCGGCGGCACGAAGTCGCTCCAATTGCCGCGGGCAAGCCCCCACAGAAACACGACTGCGTGCGTGGCCTCTTCGTTCACGTACATGAGCGCGGCATAGTTGTTGTCATACGGCGAAACGAGACGATAGAGATCGCCCTGCTGCACCGTTGGACGAATGCGCTTGTAGTCCGCCACGCACTTCTTCGCGAAGGCGACATCCTCGGCGGACATGTTCTTCGGATGCAGCTCGAAGCCAAGACGCGCGCTCATGGCCACGTCGAAACGATATTTGAGCGGAGTCGTACGATGCGTCTGGTGGTTCGGGACATCGGTCACATGGGCGGCGATGGTGCAGGCGGGATAGAACTGGCTTTCGCCCCACTGGATGAACACGCGCTCGCGGGCGTCGGAATCGTCCGATCCCCAGAACTCGTCGGCGTAGCGAAGGAATCCGAAGTCAACGTGTCCGCCGCCGGAAGAACATGCCTGAATGTCCACCTGCGGATACTTGGCGCGAAGCTTTGCGAGCAGATCGTAAAGCCCCACTGTGTAGTCGAACGGAAGATTCGCCTGATGCGCGGCGTCGAGGTACGTCGAGCCCATATTGTAGAAGTCGGCGTTTGCGTCCCACTTGATGTAGGCGAGATCCAGAATCTTGGAATAAAGGGCGTCAAGCTGATTGTAGGTATTCTGGCGCACGGCGGGATTGGAGTAGTCTAGGACCGTCTGCGAGCCTCCGCGACCCACATTCACAGGACGGTTCTTCTCGCGTATCACCCATTCAGGATGCGCCTCGTAGAGCCAGCTGTTCGTGTTCACCATCTCGGGTTCCACCCAGAAGCCGAACTTGAGGCCGCGCGCCTTCGCCTCGTCGCTGAGACCCACAAGCCCGTTCGGCAGCTTCTCGGGATTGATCACCCAGTCGCCAAGGCCCACCTTGTCCTTGTGGACGTCATCGCGCGCATACTTGCCCGTCCCGAACCATCCGTCGTCGAGGACGAACAATTCGCCGCCCATCTCCTTGACGCCATCCATCATGTCGTGCAGCACCTTCTCGGTGAAGCTGAAGTAGCTGCCCTCCCAGCTGTTTAGCAGAACCGGGCGAAGCTTGCTGCCTGCCGGCAGCTGCCAATCGCGAGCCCAACGGTGGATGTTGCGCGAAATCTGGCCTTTGCCTTTGGAGGAGAACGTGAATGCGAACTTGGGGAGCGTGATGGACTTCCCCGCATCGAGCACATAGGCACCTGCCGACGTGTCGGCGCCGGCGCGAATCTCCACGAAATCGCAATGATCGCGCTGAACGCTGATGCCCCAAGAGCCGGACCAGCACAGAACGCCGCCGAACACACGCCCCGATGTCTCGCTCGATGTCTCCCCGGCTGTCAGCATGAAGCTCGCGTTGTTTTCCCAGGCATCCCTTACGCCGCTGCGCGAACCGATGGACACCGTCTGCCCGCGCTCAATGGATGTTTCGCGGAGCTGCGCCTCCGCCGCCCATTGACCTGTCACATACTGGAAGCGAAAGGCATTTGCGATGAGGGGGAAGCCCATCGCGAACGAATCCATGCGCCCGAGACGAACCGCGCCGTCTTCGCCGTTGCGCAGCTCAATCCACGTTTCGATCACGTCGCACTTCTCCAAGGCGCGGAAATGCTGTACCACCCAGAACGGGTAGAAGCGATCCCTCTGCACAAGGACAAGATGCGTCACGCCAGTTTCGTCAGGCAACGTCTCGGCCTTTTCTCCCACAAGGTGCAGCGTGAGGCATCCGTCGGCATGCGTCACCTGCAGGCCGCCGAATTTATTGAATCCATATCCGCCATCCTTGTCGCCGCCGTATGCCGCATAGGCTGCCGGCCGCCGCTGGGAAACGCTGTTTCCGCCCGCCCACCTGTTCCAGGCAAGCGCAAATGCGTCAGACTGCGACGAAACCTTGGCGCCGTAGTGTAGCACATTCCATGAACCTTGCTGACGGCAAAGCGCGAGTGTGGTGTTCTTTGTATGCAGCAGGAAGGAATCGCCGACTTCCGCGGCGAAAAGTGTCCCTGCCGTGCAGACAGCGAGCGCGAGCATGCTTACATTTTTCATTTATCATTGCCTTTCGTTAAATGGATCAGCGAGAGCTGCCGAATTCAAGCCAGTCGGCGGCAAGAAGTCCGCAGGGGCCGTCTGGACCGCTGACGGCATTCCAGATGCGCACGTCCCACTTCACGGCGGCAGGATCGCCGAGCATCGGCTGGACGGACGTGCTGACCGAAATCTCCAACTTCGCCTTCTTTCCGGCAAGTTCGGCGGGAACGTCCCACTCGAACGGCGCCCACGCGCGCACGCCCAAGTCCTTGCCGTCTAGCACGACGCGCGTGACTCGTCCGCCCGTGGAGAGGCGCAGGCGCGCATGGGCAGCCGTCGGCACGGAAACCTCGGCCGACCATGTGGCAGTGCCGGTGAAATCGGCAAGCCCGCTGGCGGCAAGCGGTCCAAGCGGAACCTTCTTGCGCGGACGCGGCGTAAGGACGCCGTTGAAAACGGCAAAGTCGCCAACGAGGAAAAGCGCCGGGAGAAAGAAATTGGAGTCGGCCTCGCCGGATGTGATCGCGAAACTGTGCTCGCCAGCAGCTAGGGTAAACGGCTTCGTCTGACGGTAAAGAGAATCGTAGCATGGACGCAACGATGTGCACGGTTCGGGCGATTCCACCTTCGTGCCGTCCATCTCAAAGGCGTAAGGCTCGGCGATGTGGCGGATCACAGTGTCGCCCTTCAAAGGCTGCTCGTTGATGCCGATGGGGCGACCAGACGACGTTACGGCGTAGCTCATCGCGCATTCACGCGTCACGAGGCGCACGTCCTTCAACGTGGCGGCAGCCATGAGCGCGCCCTTTCGCGCCTCGTCGAAATTGACACGGCGGATGTTCTGCGCGCTGAGCGAAAGTTCCCACTCGACGTCCACAAGCGACTTGACGGCAGACGGTAGGGCGGTCGCCCCGCGACCACCGCATATTTCGCCGGACGCATCGAACAGCACCACTCCGCGCGCAGGAAGGGTGAACGGCGTTCGCTTGTCCTTGCGCTCCGCCACGAGCGCCCGATCTGCGAACGGCTGCAGATTCAGGACAGCGGAAGACCCGTCCGCATACGTACGCACGAGAAGATCCGTGGCCGGCGTGCCGTCGCACTCCAGCACACGAAATGTTGCCTGAAGACGTTCTCTACAGAGCGCCAGCGCATCGGCGGCGGCGAGTTCCTTCTTGCCCGTGCGTTCCTCCGCGAAACGCCCGTCTATGCCGCAGACGAACACGAGCGGGAGATCGGTGTCTTCGCTCTCGTCCACAAGTCTACATGCAAACTGGTTCAATTCGAGAGTACGCAATAGCCTCGAAAGGTTGGGGCCTGGCGAACCCTTCGCGCGCCCGGCGATGGCCTCGTGCTGGGCGGCGCGATTTGGATAGCGCACCGCCACCTCGCGTTCGACGACTTTCTTTCGCGCCCATTCGGCGGCAACGCACGCCTCGTCCGCCAGAACGCGCGCATGCTTGTCGTACCACGGGTGGATTGGTCCCGTGCAGGAGAGGTAGCCGTGTTTCTCCACCAGGCCTCTCTCGTCCATCACATCCATGCATGTGATGTAGTGGTCGATGCCATGGAACGCGCACATCCACATCACGAATCGGAGCGTGGCCGGCACGTGGTTAGCGGGTCCACAGGCGTAGAGCTCCGCGAGTCCGCCGTTACCGCGATGGAGTATCGCCTGGCGCGCCAAATTGTAGGTGACCCACTCAATGCGGTCGGGTTCGCAGCGGGTGGTGATTTCGTCCATGCCAGGAAGTGATTCGCCGCGCAGGCAGAGAATCGGGTTGCCGTTACAGCGCGCGGAGCCTGTGAGGCTGTTTTCGGAAATCATGTGGCCGGTGAGGAATATGCCGTGCCTGTCGCACCAGTTGCGGAGCTGGTCGAAGTACGCGGAGCGGAACCTCTTGCCCATGAGGTCGAGATAAACGGACCACACGTCACCCTCCTTCGTCGCAAGCCATTTCTCCACGTCGGCCTTGAGTTCGCGGCCTGTCGCGGCCTTGTACTCGTCCTCCAGCCCCGAATACTTGCGGAAGGAGACGAGCGGCTTGCCGTCGGGGAACGTGACGCGCGTGGGGTGGCCTGGTTCGTCCGTGAAGATGCCGAGAATCGTCTTGTTCCCGAACCAACGCACGAGACGTTTCGCGTATACCTCGTGCGTCAGCTCGATAAAACGCGCCACGGCGGCGGGCTCGCACACGTTCACCCAGCCAGCCGGCGCCAACGCCGTCGTCCATCTATACGTTCCATCCTGGTTGCGAAACACGCCGTATTCCACGTAGCGCCAAGCGTCATTCTCGTTCGGTACGCGCCCCTTGCAGGTGCCGCTAGGCCAGTTGTACTCGTCGTAGAGCCACACCTTCATGCCGCGCTTCTCTGCCTCGTCGCAGAACCACTCGTTCAGCTTCAGCCATTCCTCGCCCATGTACTCCAGTTCAAGACCGCTCCGCGCGTAGACAAGAAAGGACTCGAAGCCCTGCGCCTGGATGGCCACCACCTTGGCGCGCACCTCTGCCTCGGTGGGTTTCCCTGTTATGGCGAGGAACGGTATCATCCCGTCGCCGCGAACATTATTGCAGTTTGCGTTCTGGGCATGGGAATCCCCTTCCATTCCCCTGAACGCGACTGGTTCTTTTTCGCGAACATCGGAGAACGCGGAAAGCGGCTTTGCCTCGCAAACGGCGATAGATGCCAATGCGGACAACGCCGCCATGGCAATTAGACAACTCTTTTTCATATAGCTACTTTCATTTCGCCTACCATGGGCAAGACACGATGATTATACCCCATTATATGGATGCAAACAAGTGGAATTTTGACCCTGCCTCTAAGGGGTCACACCCTTCAATGGTCTCTAAGGGGTCACACCCTTCAAAGAATTCTAAGGGGCCAGACCTCTAAGGAATTCTAAGGGGCCAGACCTCTAAGGAATTCTAAGGGGCCAGACCTCTAAGGGAATTCTAAGGGGCCAGACCTCTAAGGGACTTAGGCAAATCAGGGTCTGACCCCACTGTACCTTTGACTTTTACAATATTTTCACATCTGCTTTACAATTCTTTTACAATACTTTTACACTAGATTGACAATTCTTTGCTCCAAAACTGCTATCATATACACATCGCCCCGCGTGGGGCGGCGCATAGCAAATAAAACAATAAAGGAATGAAATTATGGCAAGAGGAAAGAGGGAGAAGTCTGAAAACGAGATGTTCTACCATGTCATATCACGCATCGCCAACCAAGCGTACTTGATGACGGACAAGGTGAAGAGTAGGATGCTGGAGATACTGCACGCTTCGGCATCGTTCTCAGGCGTGACGGTATGCACCTACATGCTGATGGACAACCACTTCCATCTCATAGTACACGTGCCGGCGGCAGAAAGCGAACCTGTGCCCGAAGACGTCGTACTGGAGCGAGTGAGCGCCCTCTATGGCGCGAAGGAGACGCAGCGGCTCAAGAAGCGATGGGCGCAGATGCGTAATTCTGGGATGGACTCAATCGTCGAAGCTGAACTCAACCGTCTCAGGCACAGGATGCGGGACATAAGCGAATTCATCAAAACGTTCAAGCAACGCGTCACGCAGTGGTACAACACCACCCACGGGCATGTCGGCACGCTCTGGAGCGGCAGATTCAAAAGTCCAAGAATAGAGTCCGGCGAGCACCTCGCAACATGCATGGCATACATACACAACAACCCCGTCTCGGCGGGCATCGTAGAAAAGGCGTTGGACTATCCCTGGGGTGCGCAATGGGCGGCTTCGCACGGAGACGAACGAGCACGCAAAGGACTCGCATTCCTCTCGGAGGAATATAGGCGATACGCCGCGGAGGGCAGATTCTCCTGGAAGAACGTACCAGTCATTTCGGGGCGAGACCGGCGTCTCTCGAACGGTGTCGTGATCGGGAGTCTCGAATTCGTCAACGCTAACGCACCCCGCCCTGCGGGCGGTAGATACCGCAGGTGGCGCGCAGTACACTTATGTGGCAACACGTACTGCTCGCACGGGCAGCGTTCCGCCCCGAAAAACGCAAAGGCGGCCTGATAGATTACGCCAAGTGGATAAAGGACCCAAGGGGTCTGGGCCCAAGGGGCCAGACCCTTCATTTGGCACTTCGCGTCCGGCCGACCAAAGACGATTTGCACGAAGTTGAACCCTCTAGGCGAAGGAGAGCCATCTTGTTGCGCATACCGCCGCCATAACCCGTGGGCGAACCGTCGGCGCCTATGACTCGATGGCAAGGAATTATTATGCCTATCGGATTCCAGCCGACAGCGCCGCCCACAGCCTGTGCTGACATTTTTCCGTTACCATGTCGTCTTGCGATCGCGGCGGCGATTTTTCCGTATGTCGTTGTAGTGCCGTAGGGGATCTTGACAAGTTCACACAATACCTCATCGCGAAATGGCGTGGATCCAAGAATGCTGTACTGCGGGGAGAAATCAGGATGTTCTCCTCCAAAGTAGCAATCAAGCCATCGACATGTCTCACGGAAAACAGGCAGCTTACGTTCCCTGAAATCGCGTATGCGCTCTTCAAGACCGCTCGAACATGCGAAACTCAGTCCGGTCAGTACATCGCCATCGGAACACATCAAAATATCATCAAACCCCTCAGGCGCCTCGTAACGCCATTTGAACATCATCACTTCACTACCTCGATCGTGTAACCTACACTGTGATTGGAATCATTATCCTTGTCAAAGGGGACAGACCCTTAGCACCACACTTGTCAAAGGGGACAGACCCTTGTCTCACACAAGTTCGCGCGCATGACTGAAGACGATCACCTCGTTTGCGCACGCCTGAAAGAACGACACGCAAACACGAGGAGGACGGTTCCTGCGACATAAGCCGCCGAAAGTGTCGCGAGACCGGTGGACATCGAATACTGAGCCTTCGTCCAACCTAGAACCGTAGGCGAAAAGCATCCGAATAAAAAGGCGATCATCAGGTTGAAGCCCGCAGCCGAAGCATGATAGCGCGGCTCTACCACATCGAAGAACGCGGCAAAATTGTTGGAGTCGTATGCGCCGCGAAAAACACCGAAGAGGAACATCGCAACACAGCACACTAGGTATGTCGTTGTCTGGGACATAAGGACTATGAACGGCGCGCCAAGGAACAGACCACCGCCAATAATCCAGAATCTGATCGACGGATTGCGCCTGACAAGCTTGTCGCCTAGGCGCGAGCCAATCACAATACCAAGCGCCGCGCCGATGTAATGCCACAAGACAGCGTTGAGCCCGGCGGACGCCTTGCTCACGCCAAAGGTCTCAGACAGATAATTCGGCATCCAGGTCTTGAACCCCACATCGACGTACACTTCCATGCCAAGCGCCAGAGCGATAAGCACCGCGGCAGGCTTTGCGAACATCGCCTTCAGCGCCGCTCCAATCGTCACGCGATCTGCAGGAGGGATGCGCTCCTGCGCGTCCGAAACAGACGCTCCGGAACGCGACGCGCCCGTATTCCGCAGCATAAACGCAAGTACAACGGCCCACAAAATGCCCACTACACCCAACGCCTTGAAGGGCAAACGCCAGCCATCCGGCCCAAGACCCGCGAACCAACCCGCAAGCCAACTGCATCCTATCACGCCTATGTACATGCCAAGCTGAAGAATCGAAAGTGCCGTGGCCTTCGATTCTGCATGAAGCTGAGATATCAAAGACGTAGACGACGGATAATAGAAAGGCTGGCCGAATCCATTGATCAAACCGTATGTGACAACGAGCGCACCGATACATGTCACCATTCCCGATGTGAGAATGCCAGCGCTGAAAATCGCGACGCCGACCACTACCATCCATTTACGACTGAAAAGATCGGCCGCGAAACCGGCAAACGGTATGGTCAAGCCATACATTAGCGTGAAGACCGTACTAACAAGGCCAAGCTGAACATCGGTCGCACCTACCGCCGTTTGAATGGATCCGAGAAGCGGCCCGTATATCTGCCGCGTGCCCTGCTGCAGAAAAAACGCCACCCACAGCAACGCCAGGGCCACCCACTTATATTCGATTTTCTTCATTTCGACTGCCTTTCAATATCACGCATTCGTGCTTAAATGGACATCGGCCGTAAAGGCGCCGGTGGCAGATCTGTCTTAATGCCGACAATCGCCATGCCATGGCGATCCGCATATGCGATCGACTCCTCGCGATCAAGAAGCACAAGGCGCCCAGCCTGAAACGCAAATGCCGTAGCCCCAGCGCTCTTCATCGTCTTGATCGTCGTCAACCCCGCCACTGGAATGTCAAAACGCATGTCATGCCCTTCGCGCGCCCCCTTCACAAGCACGGACCCCTTGCCGCCCAACTTGCCGCCACGCTTTATGGCGGCGTTTGTGCCCTCAAATGCCTCAACGGCAAGCACCATGCCGTCCTTCACGAGTACCGTCTGCCCGACATCATGGCGGCCTATATCGCGCATGACCTGCGCTCCACGCTCAACATCGGTCGCTTCTCGTGGGTCAAGCGACCGTTTGGTGAGGGTTCCCTCGCCGGGGAGATGCCCATCCATGTAGCACGACGCAGGAAGCACCTGCACGCCGCAATGTTCGAATTCCGCAACAATGCGACCGAATATCGTATGCGCACTTTTCACCGCCAGTTCAGCCAGCCAACGTCGTGTATCTGCATCAAAGCGAGTACGAAAAAGCGAAAGCGGGTTGATTTGCCCGGCAAGAATGACGCCGTCATAACCTTGTTCCGACAGCCAATGGACACCGGAGACCACCTCGCCAAGTCCCCAAGTATGGACATGGTCGGCAACCCGCATCGTGGCGCGCGAAGTAGATCCGCGCACGGCCATTACATCCACGCACGGAACACCTGCCGCACGCGCCCCGCATACCAGCAGTTCAGGGTAGAGCCCCGATCCAGCGATGATGCAGATACGCCGGATCATCGTCTCCCCGTTTCGACTGTCTCCCATTCAAGCGAGAGATCGACTGAACCGGCTGAATGGGTGAGACATCCGAGGGATATCGCCGTGACGCCCGTCGCGGCGACCTCACGAGCTCGCTCCAAGGTTATGCCGCCAGAGGCCTCCGTCTTCGAGATACCCTTGCACATCTTCACGCACTTTCTCATGTCGGCGCAAGACATGTTATCGAGCATAATCCATTCCGGGCGGGCCTTGAGCGCACTGGCGCACTCTCTCAAAGACTCCACCTCCACCTCCACATCAAGTCTCGGAAATGCCTTGCGGGCGGCCAGAACCGCCTGGTCAAGAGCATCTGGATCACCGCCGCGCCAAAGTCGACGATGGTTATCCTTCATCAAGACCCTGTCGTACATGCCCATGCGATGGTTCATGCCGCCGCCGCACAGCACCGCATATTTCTCAAACACTCTTAGACCAGGGGTTGTCTTGCGAGTGTCCAGGATGAGCGTGCCCCATCTCCTAGTTGCCTCAACGAATTTTCGCGCCAGAGTTGCCGTGGCGCACATGCGCTGCATGAAGTTGAGGGCCGTACGCTCGGCGGCCAGAATCGAACGAGCCTTCCCGCGAAACTCCAATATGCGCTCGCCCTTCTTCGCGAAGGAACCGTCTGGCTTAAGAATCGCTACCTTCACGTGCGGATCTACGGCCCTCATCACGGCCCGCGCGACTGTTGCGCCAGAGACTATGCACCCATCGGCACACTTGGGGTAAATCTCACCAACCGCGACAGCCGAAGGGTCGACGAGCGCCTCGGATGTCGCGTCGCATGGCGCACGGGAGAGGATGCGATCAACCGAGACGAGATCCTCGTCCAACGCCAAGCGCACCGCCGCGTGCGCGCGGGGCGAAAGCATGACGTCTCTCAAGTTAGACGTCCTTTATAAGATCCCAGTTCACGTACATGAGCGCAGCTACTACGCCCATGAGAACCATGGATGTGAGGGCTGCGACCATTGCGATGGCCGCTGCGGTCTTGTTCACGCCCGCAGGTTCCTTGTTCGCATTGGGATCAACGTCGAGCTTGAAACGATCCGCGATCACAGCGCCGCCGGTTGTCGGAGCCGAGCTTTCAGATCCAGAATTTTTCTTGATTTTCATGGCGAAGGAGATTTTAGCACATTTTCGGTGGTGTGCGCAACGGTAATTGTATGATCAAAGTAATCTGTCAGTCAGCAGGAAGTCTTCGGCGGCAGGCCACGACGTGACATTGCGCAGTATGATGAGGACCGTTCTCGTCTCAGGTTCGTAGCACACATACGACGCGCCGCCGTAGATCATCCCGAAACGGTATAGTATTCTTCCCGAGTTTGCCACTTTGATTTTGCAAAAAGGCGTTTCTGTCCAATGACGACGCGGGTTAGGTGTCTCTCGCCCTCATAATAATTTGGGGATACGCCTCAGAATGGGCTTGCTGTCGCCTTCAGCT
>Ga0310786_10001385_pt1 | contig 39017 bp, 58 predicted proteins | sample AusTroGonzalo_MG_FD_203881 | JGI IMG/M metagenome (GOLD analysis project Ga0310786, IMG submission 203881) | Bovine rumen microbial communities from tropical cattle in Woodstock, Queensland, Australia - Gonzalo_03 (v2) (version 2) | ecosystem: Host-associated > Mammals > Digestive system >... | reverse complement strand
GGCCCCTAATGGGGGGGCCATTAGGGGGGCCATTAGGGGGGCTATGGGGGGGCCATCGATCTTTCCAGCGATTTCTTGCGCCTAACCTCCCGTTTTTTATAGATACTTCAAGCATGGCCAAGGATTCATCGCACCATGTCACATATAAAGTGATCAATTCCAACAAAATTTCTCTATCTTTTTTCGCTAAGCGAAAATTTTTATTTCGTTCAAGGGCCTTCAACTTTTCCAAGATTTCAGAGAATATTTTTTTCTCTTTACCGCCTAAGCGCTTACCGTCTTGTGAAGCAGCATTGCAGAAGTTTATGATGAGATTATCTAACCTCAAATCAGTCAACTGCATGGATAAAAGGCTCCATTTCATCCTATAAAAGTTGATCCAACGGAGGTTTGCTTCAGATTCATCAGACGCCATGGTGGGCCTTATTTTCAGCGGAAAGCTCAGAATAGAAGCTTCCTAGGGTTATAAAAGCGGCCAATCGTTCTTGTGGTGTTAAGCTTCCTACAACCTTTAAGGCCCTTAAGGTGTCTTTAGATTTGGGTTTTATTCCCTTGTTTTCCTTTATTTTTTGTGCGATGGCCCAAAAATTTAGGCCTCCAAATTTCATAAGATCTGGTCTCATTTTACTCATTTATATGCCTCCTAAATAAAACTCATGACGCGATTAGTAATTAATGTAAAAAAGTTTGCCAAAAAAATTATACGTTTTGGCCAAAATATTTATTGCGCACAGTGGAAACATTGTTATTATGTTTTACGCTATGTACATAAAAGAGCCCCGCCAAAGATTTGTCTTTTATATGCCGCTTTCCGAGTACGAAAAGCTTAGGGCCATCGCTAATAAAGAAAGTGAGGGGAATCTAGCGCGATTGTTCCGAGAACTAGGCCGTAAATGCATATCGCAACATCAATTAGAAAAAGAAAACAATATCTGGAGATGCATCTAATGGCACGGCCTAAAGGTTATGCTGAAAATACCGTCTTCCTGGGCTTCCGTCTCGATCAAGAATCCCTTGATTCTCTTAAACGATTAGCGATGGAAGATGGCGAGTATAATGTTTCGGCACTCTTGCGAAAGATTATCCACGACTATTTAGCGTCTATTAAAACCTCCCACAAAAAATAAAAATTATTTTGCTCCGCACAAGGAAATGCGAAATTATTTTACCATTCTTGTTTTACATAACGTAACAATGTGATAAATGTAAAGCACAAACTTTAAAATTTTTTGTTCCATCAGGAGCACATAATATGAGCGTAAACAAAGTCATCTTAATTGGCCGTTTAGGCCAAGACCCGGAACTCAAATATGCCCCCAACGGGGTTGCCGTTGCCTCCCTTAACCTAGCCACGAGTGAAGTCAAAATGAAGGACGGGAAAAGAGAAGAAAAAACGGAGTGGCATAGAGTGATCGTTTTTGGAAAGCAAGCGGAGTCATGCAAGAAATATGTCGGTAAAGGCAGGCAAGTATATATTGAAGGAAAGTTACAGACCAGAAGCTGGGAGAAGGACAAGCAGAAACACAGCATAGTGGAAATTGTAGCGAACGTTGTTCAGTTTCTAGGGGACGCTAAAAAAGAAGAGAAGGACGAAACTCTCCAAACCTCCTTCTCTTCTCTTTCCTCCCTGGTCTCCCCTCCTCCTAAACCCCAACCAATCCAACAGGACTTTTCAGTTGATGATATTCCATTTTAGTCCCTGGGCCCACTCAGGACTAAAGGTAGGGAGGGTTAGCTTATACTCCATTTCGCTCCCCTCCCTATTTTTTAAAAGAGGATAAGTAATGAAATTAAACGCTAATTATATTTTCTACATGATCGAAGATCAGCTCCTTAAAAAGGAAGTAAGCAACGATGCTATTGCAGAAGTCATCGCTGCTTTCTTCCTTGATGAGGAGTTAGACAAGTCGATTGAGATCTTAAACCTCGCTTTAATGAAAGTGTTGAAACTAAAGCAAGGGCAGAAGGCCTGGGTTGAACGAGAAGAAAAGAAATATGAAGAAGAGAAAATGAGACGCCGCCAATTAAACATTAATGAAAAGGGTGAAGTTAATTTTGTTCCCGATGATATTGAGTTTTAGAGGTTGAAGATGGAAGAAGGATATATTCACGATCAAATTTTTAAAGGCCGTAGTGCAGAAGATCTTGCCGCAGAAATGTCTGATCTCTTCATTAATGAAGGCCTAGACGTTTCAATGGAAGTTTTGTGGCGACTAGCAAGAAAGATTTTGCAAGACAACCGGAACTTTCGCCAACCGAAAGACATTGAAGAATTAAACGCCAAAATGTGGGAAGAGAATCCTGACTTTTAGGAGGAGATATGAGTATTCCAATCCCAGAAAATATTTTGCTCACTTTTAATTTCAAAGATCATCAAAATGATCTTTGTCGCTTGCTTGCTACTTCTCGCAATTATTACGGGCGCAGAATGGGCAAGATCGGTGGGCGGATCTTAGAAATCAATCGCGTGATTAACGGCAAGATCGAAGCGCGGGTGTTGCCGAAAGACAATGATGTTCTTCCGGTCTGGGAAGATTTAATGACTTACAAGGACTACTAAAATGAGCAAGCTAACCATTATCCAGTCTAAGCTTAAAGCTCCTAAAAATCAGATTAATAAGTTTGGTGGTTATTCTTATCGTAGCTGCGAAGATATTTTAGAAGCTTTAAAACCTCTGCTCCAAGAAACGCAATGCCATCTCATCTTAAAAGATGCCATCGATCAGATCGGTGAGCGTTATTATGTCCGCGCCGAAGCTTATCTATTTGATGGGGAAAAGTTAATTGGCAGCTCCACTGCTTATGCTAGAGAACCGCTGGCCAAGAAAGGTAGCGATGAATCCCAGATCACGGGTGCGGCCAGCTCTTACGCGCGAAAATATTGCCTGAACGGATTATTCCTAATTGATGACACCAAAGATGCAGATTGCTTCCCTCCTCCCGGAAAGGAAGAAAAAGATCATAAGAGTGATGAGCAAAGACAAAAAGAAATTAACGAACGAATTGAACTAATGAAAAAGACCAATCTTCTCAATGCCAAGAAGTTTCAAGATGATTTACAGCAGAAGATGGTGAGCGCGATTAATGATCCAAAGTTTAATTCGATTAACGGCCAAGAAAACTTGGCAAAACAAATAAAAGTTCGATTGGAAGAGCAGTTAAAAAACCTGCCCCCTGCTCCCCCCAAACCCTCGGTTAGGAACACGTATTTTAGTATCCATGATGAAAAGAAGGTGGAAGAAAAGAAATAGTTAGATATGGCCACTGGTTATCTTTCTCCTCCTAGAAAAAGATGTCCATCCCCGTTGGCCAGAAGGGCCGTTGAGGCAAAATTCATGAATTTGTCACGCTTAAAATACAAATAATGAGGATTGATGGTGTGCTTTGGGACTCCCTCAACGGCCTTTTTTAAAAGAAGCTAATTTTAAAAGTTGGAAATAAGGAGACACGATGAAATCAAAATTTACCAAAGAAGAACGCGCTAAAATTGTGGAAGAAGCTAAATCAGGATCAGTCTCTGCTGTGGCGAGAAAATATGGCACTCGAGCTAACGTGGTTTATAATTGGCTTCGCAAGGATAAAAAATCTTTAGTCGTATCTGCGCCAAAAAAGACTGCCACAACTAACAAAGCGTTTAATGAAGTCGCTTTTTTAAAGTCGGAATTAGAAAAAAAAGATAGAATTATCCTTCAACTAGTTGAGAGATGCTACGGCCAAAGATTATGAAACTCTCCCCGCCCGAGAAATTAATTCAAAAACAAATTCTAAATTTCTTATCGGCCTATGGCATATTTGTTTTTCGAGTTAATACCACCGGAGTGTTTGATCCAAGTAGAAAGGTGTTTAGAAGATTGGGCGGGTATAACCTTAAGGGTGTCGCGGATATTTTAGGGATCTTGCCAAACGGAAAGTTTTTAGCCGTGGAAGTGAAAACGGAAAAAGGAAAACAATCGCTATTTCAAAAGAATTTCCAGGAGCAGGTAGAAAAGAATAATGGCATTTATATCTTGGCAAGATCAATTGACGATATTCGCCACCTGGTAAACCAGGATTATCATAATGCAGCATGACGATGAAGTGGTGAAGGTTGAGGAAAAAAGAATTGAAGAAGTGGCGGAAATAAAGACCGAGCGATTTAATCGGATATATTTCCCGGAGGAATTTCCGCTTGTCCATCATGATGATGAAATAGAAGATGGTGATTAGATGAAAAACGAAACGAGGATCATGAAAGAAATTGCGCAGCTTGAAAAAATCGTGAAAGAAAATCCCGATTTTTTTGCAGAGCAAGCAAAAGAAGATGCAATCGAGAACTTAAAGACTTCACTCTATGATCTTGCTGACAATCTATTTAAAGTCTTAGCGGCCGCAGCAAAAGCTCCGCCCAAGATCGTGCAGAAGGATGAAATTGAAATATACACCCCCGCGGCATTGGCCAAGAAACTAAAAGTCACTACCGTTGCTTTGAATAATTGGCGGCAAACCGGAAAAGGGCCAAAATATTTCAAAGACGGCGCGAATGTTTTTTATACTTCCACTGCGCTAAAAGAATGGGCCGAATCGAAAGGCGCAAATCAGTCTACCGCTGAATACTTTTCTAAAGCGAATTAGAACCACTCAATTTTAATCTTGTATCCGCAGCGAGGACACTGCCAATAGTGGCAGATATTAGCGGCCAAAACCCAAAATATTAAGGATAGGCCACAACTGATTAAGGTGAGTAAGGCCATGCAAACATGACTAATGCTGCTGACCCCGTTTTTTCTAACGGCCTCTACTTCCCGAAAGCAGCACTCGCAAAACATTTCCTTCCGCTCATCAGACATTACGCGGCCTTCTTAGTTGTAGCGGTCTTTCTTGTGGCCCTTTCTAAAATTTGGATTTCATCGGCATTAGCGCGTTTCTTAAGATCGTCAATCGTAATCAGTTTTAGATCAATCCCTTCTTTCTTGAGGATTGCTACCTGTTCATAAGCGGTAGGCGCAAAAGAAAGGGCAATGATAATGCCACTCCCCTTTTCTTTAGCATGACGATAGAACTTATCGATTACAGTACGCCCAACACGCTTTGACTTCTTAACTTGAATCGGCGTTCCATCAATCTTAAGTCGCCCATCAATGCCATGATCGCCAACTTGTTTATCATTAGGGATACCACCGATAATTCTGACTGCCGACTTTTCAAAATCAAATGGATCTAACTTCAATAGTTTTTTGACATTTAGTTTTTCAAGCTCGATCTGTTCTACAGGGATTTTAAGATCATGCAAGCGTTTACGGATAACCTTGGCGGCCATAGGGGAATTATCAACACCAATCCAGGGCCGTTTTAAGTTATGGGCGGCAACTAGAGCAGTTCCACATCCGCAAAAGAAGTCGGCGACTACTGCGCCTGGTTTAGAGAAGATGTTAATAAGTCTTTCTAAGAGAGGAACAGGTTTTTGTGTGGGATAGCCTATATTTTCTTTTGCTTGTCCCATTACCGCAGGAATATCATCCCAAGTAAGGCCAAGGGGTATCCCTTTTCTATCCTTCAAATAAACTTTTTTTCTAATAACTTTACCACTTTTAGAAATTTTAATTCTATTCTCTTTATATGCCTTTTCCATTCGTGATTTTTCCCAAACCCATCCGGTTGGTGGAGGCAAAACTCCATGAAATGTATATTTCAAATTGGGCCTATCATCAGGATTAATTAGAGGTTCAAGTGTATATGGGCCTCGGCCGTCATGATCATCATGATTATAGCATCGGAGTAATTTTTCGGATGGATTCTTCGTATCGTCTATAAAGTTATTTCCAAAAAAATAATCCTTAGTTTTTGCATAAATCAAAATTTGGTCAGCATTTCTTTGGAGATGGTGACTACCATTTAGATTCGCTGATCCATTTCTTCGTTTCCAGAAAATTTCATTGATAAAAAGTTTACGGCCTCTATTCTTATCTTCTTGGCCAAAAATCCTATCTAGTTCAACTTTAATATAGTGAACGGCGTGCCAATCAAGATGCACTGCAAGAACGCCAGTTTTAGTTAGAAGTCGATGCATCTCCTGCAATCTTTCAGCTAACCAATGGGTATAGTATTCAATCCCACCCTTCCATCTATCCTCAAATGACGCCACGTCCTGCTTATCACCCCAGATACTTTCATACTTCCTACCAGAGAAGAACGGTGGGTCAATGTAGATGAAGTCTATTGATTCACTCGGTAATTCTTGCATTACCTTTAGATTGTCGGCGCAATAGATTACGCCTGTTTCAATTTTAGTTTTCATGTCGCCCGCATCGGATTGTGATCCGATGGGACTTAGTGCTTCTTCAGAAGAGGCATTTTTTTCCATGCCAGCATGATACCACAAATGAAAATTCAGAGGGGAAATTAAGTTTTCTATGGCCCCTGTATGGCCTTGAGGTTTTTTCGTTCAATTTTTTAAAGAAAACTGATCACGATTCAGTTGTTCAATTTTTGGCCATCCCGGCCTGTTTTTATGGCCCCTGTATGGCCCTGGGACTTTTTAAGATTTTTCAAAAATTGTAACGCGATGAAAAGATATTGAAATCAAAGGAAAAAAATGGTGACCCATAGAGGACTTGAACCTCTGACCCACTGATTAAGAGTTTACTTTTAGAAAATTTTTAAATTTTTTTAAAATCAGAATTTAAAGATTTTAAAAGCTTAGAAGTTGCGCATCGCTATATCATCGCATCGCGTTTGATTTTTTCTATGGCCTTCTCATGGCCCTGGACATATTTAGCGGTTCAAAATTTTTTTGGATAGGAGAAAATTTTGAACGCCACCGACCTTCGCGAAATTCCACCCGGGAAAAAGCTTTACGATCATTACGTGAAAGGCCTTTTCGTTAAGGGAAATGCTAATGGATCAAAAACCTTCTATCTCTATTATTATGACCAGGCAAGAAAGCAAAGAAAGATTAAGTTAGGCCTTTATGGCCAACTAACACTTGAAGGAGCGCGGAAAGCGGCGCAAGCATTATTACATCGCATTGCGGCAGGAGAAAATCCGGCGCAAGAGCGTAAAGAAGCAAGGGCCGAATTAACGGTAGCAGGCCTTATGTTAGAGGCCATCAAAAACTATTGGGGCCAAAAACGTTATGTTGAATCGGGAACTTTTCAGGCCATTATCCAGGCCTTCAAAGCATATTTTAAAAAGATTGGAAGTTACAAATTGTCTGAGTTAAATGCTCAGATATTAAATAAGTGGATGCAATCCTTTGGGGATCGTCATGCGATGGCCAACCATTGTTTAGTATATTTAAGTGTCGCGTTTAATTGGGCCATCAAAAATGAGCTGACTTCTTTAGCGAACCCTTGCGAAAAGATTAAGAGGTTTCCCAAACCGAAAAGAAGCCGCTATGCCACCCAAAAAGAAATCAAATTAATTGGAAGCTATTTAGAGGAAGAGTTTGAACGAGATCCTGTTCCGGCCATGTATCTTTACTTAATCCTTACAACGGGGACAAGGCCTAGGGCGGTTGAAAGATTGAGGTGGGAAGATTTAAGAATAAAATCATCCGGTGATAGACAAGTCGGGGTTATCTCTTTCTTTGGTAAGTCTTCGGCAAAAACCGGGGAAAAAGAAACAATCATTATCCCACCTAAAACCATGGCGATGATTAATCGCCTACCTAAGATTAATGAGTTCATCGTTCCATGCACCATGCCGCGTAGGCTCTGGAAAAGGATTCAAGCTAAGTTCAATCTACAGGATCTTTGGGCGCGTGACCTAAGAAGGACTTACGCCACAGTGGGGCTTTCCGGTGGTGTTCCACTCTCCCAAGTTGGGGAATTATTAAATCATAAGTGCTATGAAACGACTAAAATTTATGCGAAATTAATGGATGAGCAGAGAATTAATTCAGCGATGGCGATTGCGAGCAAGATAGAAGATATTATTCAGCACTAATTTGCTCACTAACTTGCTTTTCAAGATCAGTGTTGTAGCCCCTCGGGATTTTAAACTCAACTCGCATCCCTGCATCACGTAGTGCAGGAATATCTTCCTTTAGTTTTTTCTTTAGTTCAATTAAAAGAAGCCTCGCTTTCTTGTTTGCCTCGGTAAAGTCACAATAATCTCTACACCAGCAAATATGATCGAAGGTAAAATTTCTCTCTTCTTCATCTTCTTCGGTCATTGAATATCCTCCCGCCTTCCTATTGAATCTTGCCGCTCACGACAGCGGCTTCTAACCGCCGAAGACAAATCCATGCACAATGGCGAGGATTTTCTTCCAATGACTTTACATTTTCATCTAAGTACCACTCTTCTGTGATAGTGTTATGATTCAGCCAATTTTGCAGTATCTTCTGTTGCTTGAAGTCTAAAATGCAGAACTGCTTACAATATACGCAGAAGTAAGCGTACCAGAGGGCCATATGCTTAGGTATTCCAGCTTCTTTAGCATATTTTTCAGCAAAGGACTCAATCTCGTCATCATTATAGTATAAACTTAGATCATCTAATACTGCCAGCGATGGCCTTACTTCCTTTCCATCAATTATGATTTTGTCCTCTTCCATCCTCTTCTCCATTATCTTTCTCCTCCCTACTGAATATCCTCCCAAAGTTCTAACCATTCTTCATCCGTAACTTCGTCGAAATACTTGCCGAAATACTCAACGAAGATTTCGCTATCCTTCTTTTTTTCAGTATGCGTGTCTTTTGATTGTGATATAGTCGGACGGGTTCCTTTCCCTTTCGGCCTTTTCTTTAGCTTCTTCATATATAATCATCTTTTGGTAATCAATAAGCTCCCGCCAAGAAGCATCCGTCCTCTTTATTTTTTCTTCGCATTTAACGTAGAGGGCACAGAGCTTATAAAATTCTATCTCGGCCAACTCGTTTATCTCTTTTCTATTAAAATCTAAAACTGTAACCACCCCGCGGCCGTAAAGGTCATTAGAATAGTCGTAGACCTTAACGAACTGTGTAGCAATTTCAGCAAAGTCAGGGTCTAGGTAATCTTTATAACCGGCCTTTAGTTCCCACCAAAAGACGCAATCGTCTTGTCGTGCAGGATGAATGTTTAAATACTCAGTACGTGAGTATAAAAATATCTTCGCGTAGTTTTCTGCAAGAGGATATTTTTCTAAAAACCTAATGACGGCAATTGAGTAAATTGCAAAAATGCATATATCTTTTGTTTTTGGAGCATCGTCATCTGGTCTCATAAATCCTCCCGAAATACTTCTATCATTATATATGCAGAAATAAAAACGCCCAGCTTTCGCTGGGCGCATCTCGTGGAGGGAAGATCGAGTTTTCGGTGGATTATGGCCACGAGAAACTAGATATTAATTTTCTTGCATTGCGCGATCAGGAGTTCTTCAAGCTTAGCTTCGCCTTGTCCGCCGGTGCAGCCCCAAGAATCCGGGATTGCCTTGTCGACAACCACATCGAGGATAGGGCCAACAAGCATCTGACAAAGAACGCTGACCGTTCCTTCAGCAGCAAGTTCAACAGTGGCAACTTGATCGCGCTTACAGAACCCAACCTTAGACAAAATTTTGTCTAAGTCCTTCTTAATCGCATCAGAGCCAGAGCAATCTAAGCCCTTAACAATCGCTTCCGTGGCCGCATTGACCGCTTTGTCTTGCAAAGCACAGCGTTTTGTCTTGTCACAAGAAGCAACAAACGTCAGAGATAAAAGCAAAAAGAAAATAGGTAGCACGCTCAAAAAACTTTTCATAAATTCTCCTTTTAATCGAGGATCAAAAATTTAGATACTTCCTTGCTACACTTATGCCGCTTGCAAGTGTTGATAATCCAAACAATTAATTGCTTATAAGAATCATGCGGAAAGATAATTGCCGTTGATTGTAGCCGCTCCCATGAATCCATTTCTTCTGTTTCATCACCGACGAAATAATCGTTACCCGACATGATATGAACGCAATAACCGCAATCCTTACGCCCAACTGCTTCGCAGAGTGGTGAATCTTTTAGACTCATGCAGACGGGAATATCAGGTGGTGCAGAAGCGCAAGACACTAAAATAAAAAATAAAATGGGGTAAATTATTTTTTTCATCATAAGTTTAATTTGTTAAGCGTACAAAATTTTTGAACGCCTGGATTTTTTCTTCGTCCGTACCGTTTTCCATTTTTGCCACATATTCCTTACATTGCGCCTTTTTCCGATGAGCGGTGTTTAGAAAAAACGCTTGCAGCTCTGCCCAGTTCGCTAATTTTTTCAGGATGAAATTAATAAACGGTTTACCAAAGATTCTAAGACACCAAGATCCCACTGCTCCTATCCCTGGGATTGCGAGTAGCTCCAACATGATCGCTTCTCTGGCAGCGATCACAAAAGCTTTCTTGATCGTCTCTACTTCGCTGGTTATGTCTTTAGTGCCGTCTGGATTCTGCTCACTCATCTTTCTTTTCTTCCTTATCGTCTTTCTTCAGCAAAGCAGCTTGGGCGAGTGAAATAATCGTCTTGTAGATCGAGCTTAAACCAGGAATTGACTTCACGCCGTCAAGCAAGTCATGAAGGATTGCTGCTCCTGCGCCTGCCGTCAACCATGCAAAGATATTCGCAGCAGAGAACTTGTCCTCAGCTTTTAATTGAATCAGACCAGCAATAAGGGCGAGAAGAAGGGGGACGTAAGTTTTAAAATTTCCCAATTTTTCCCAAGCTGGGGCAAAGTAGCTGCATTTGAAGGAGGCAATGACTAGCATGATCGCACCGGCGGCAATCGCCCATGCGGACAAACCGCCGCAAGATTGAATGAAAGTTCCAACATCGGAAAGAAATTGCGGGAGAGTTTGCATATATACTCCTTTTAGCTTTGAGGTTCACTGCCTTTGGCGTAAATAAAGCTAAACGATTGCGCTGTTGACGGTGTTGAATAGTAAACCTTTGCAATATGATTTTTAGCAATCGGAACTAAACAGCAAAGATACGCATTTGCCGCTGGTGCGTGCGAAATCGTCTGGTACATGAAATTGCTATTGCTATCTAACACCTGGATAGACAATGTTTGCGTATCTTGTCCTGCTTGACGTTGAGCATACAGCCAGCCGTCGGCAGGAACAGTATAGGTCTCAGCGTTGTTTTTCCAAGTCACCGCTTCCATAGTATCGCCCGGCATTGCAAACGCAGCTATCTGCGCACTCCCGACATCAGTCGTATTTTGTACGTCGGTGTCTGTTTTATTGTTTAGAGCTTCAGCCAAAGCTCCTGGATTTATATCTGGATCTGTTGCCATAATTATCTCCTATTAAGCTTGAGGTTCACAGCCGCGGGCATAATAAAATTTACACAAAAGCTCAGTCACGTTGTCATAGGTTAAACGTACCTTTTGTCCCTTCGCAATTGGCATCGAAACCCCGGGGCGATAGTTTGCTGTATAAACAAAAGAATTTACACGGACATGAAAATCGGGGGCCAGTGCTACTTCAACAAAAGCAGCACTTGCATTTATCGCTTTCCCCTGAAAGCAGACATACCCATCTGCTGTAGCAGTCCACTCGGTGCCGCTTGAAGATACGGTGAGCGTTTCATAAGTATCACTCGGCATAGCAAAGTGTGCGATCTGCGCACTCCCGATCGTAGTCGTATTTTGCACATCCGTGTCTGTTTTATTTGTCAGAGCTTCCGTGATCGCTCCTATCTCAACCGGGTTTTCTGCCATATCACTCTCCTTACTTTAAATTTTTCTCAATCGTTTGCAATCTCACTTCGTGAACTGCTAAGTTGTTTTCAATTTCCGGAATCTTCTTAAAAATCTGATCCATTCTTTTTAACTCAGATTCGAGCTGTCTGATCGCTGTTGTGTTTTCTGCGACCGTCTTCACTAGTTCCTGCAGAACTATACCCAATCTCACATTTCGATCGCTCGTAACTTTGTACGCAAATTTCGTAACTGAAAGCCCGCCGAAAATTATTAAGCACAACAGTATGGTGCCAGTGATGTCGGAGGGAAATGATTTTGCGATGGAGTTAAGTAGTGTTTCCATAATTAAACTTGCGGCTTGCTCCCGTTAGCATAAATAAAACGGAAAAAATTGGTCGCACCGCTTAAATTGTATCTAAGGTCTAAAATAAACCCTTTTGCGATCGGAATAGTCTGCTCAATTTCACCGCTCGACTGCGCTACTTGGATCAAATTTCCATAAAGCCAGACGCCATCTTTTCCAACGGCCATTCGCATATATTGTCCGTTAGTTCCCTTCTTGGAAAAATAATAATATCCATCGGCCGGTGCGGTGTACGTATCTCCTGAGGCCCCAAGTGTGAGATCTTCATAGCTCGTGCTCGGCATCGCATTATGTGCAATCAACGTCGTCCCATCATGATTCACGTTGCCTAAGTCAGTATCAGCTTTGTTCTGAAAATTTTCTACATTGATTCCCGCACTCTGTTCGATGCCAGCCTGATCAAAAACGCCAACATAAAAATACAGGAAGGCAGTTGTCGCTTTTTCTTGAACGTGAGCATTGTTCTGGTAAACAGGGCTAGAGTTTGAAGCATCAAATGCTCGGGAAGCAGCAGTTGCCACAGTTGCGTTTGCTGCATTGGCGTATGAAGTTGTCCCTACACTAAATGCGCCTGAAGCAAGGGCGGTAGAAGGGAAACCCGTTGACCCCCCGAGTGCAAATTCACCTTTAATGTTCGGCAAACTTTCATCAACGAAATCACCCGGATTGCAATTCGCGCCTTTGAGATTCCAATTCGTTCTCGGTAACTTGAAGCGACTATTTGTTGCATCATAAACAAAATACCAGGCAACACCCGTGGCATTATAGATCGCGGTGATGTTATCTACCTGGTCTTCCTTTACGATTTTGTGTCCGTCGGCGGCACGGTAGTACGTGACGGTTGTGCCTTTAATTGTCTCGGTCAATGGGGTAACGATGCTGGAAGTTAGAAATAGCATCGCGGAATTTTTGTAGTAGAAAAGCTTTACACCGTTGGCGAGTGTGGTAGTCAGTGTGTAAACACACTTGGTAGGATCAGTCGTCCCGCTAATGCCGTAAGCATAATACGTTGTCGTGTCAATCGTCTGATCGAGGTCAGAAATTCGGACGTAAGTGCCGTTGTCAAAATCAGAATGAGTGCAGCTTAAAGTCGAGCTTTCGTATCTAAAGCCAAGATCGTTTTGGAGGTGGCGGGAAGCTGCGATATAAACGTCTGCGCTATTCCACGAGAAGTTAGCTTTCAACCACGACATATCGTTCAATTCGTGATCGGTAAACTGAAAAGTCAGCAGCGGCAAATTCGCTCCGCCGCCGCCTGATTTCCACTCAACCCATTTCGTGTCATCTTCTAAAGAGTTGCCGGTGTTGTCGTCGATAATTGAATAGTAAAGTTTAAGCGCATCATCTTCGGTATTATAGAACGAGACGATGCTACCTTTATAGTATGTATCGGTTGACGAGTAAGCGGGAATCCCGGTCTGATACAAGTAAGCTAATTGACGGGAGAAGAGATAGTCTAGCGAGTTCCGGTCTTCCATGGTGGGGCTTGCTTGGCCGATAACCGCACTCTCCCATCCGCCTTTATACTCATCAGTCTGGATTTCATCCGGGTCAGTAGAATAACCAGGGCTTCCGGCGGCAAGCGATCCGAACTTAGCAACAGATTCATCGCCCGCCGTTGATGCAAAAATCTGTTGGTCTTTTCTAGTAATTTTAGTCATGTCAAAATTCCTTTAAACAAGAAACTCAGCATTTTTGTATTTAATCCAAGAGGTCTGTTCGTTGTAATCAGTGTAGTTATTAAAACCAACTAACGGATAAGTTTGCGCTTTGTACGTCTGAAATCCGTAAACATCTTTAAATGGTAAGTCGTAAACGGCATTGATCCTTACCCCGGTAGGGCGAGGGAGCATGTCTTGCTTAATCAAGACTGAAATAAGTGTGCTTGATTCACCGAAAACAAAATAATCTAGGGTCATGTTTTCGTTATCGATCACCCGTAGACCGTTTTGGAAGAAATCAATGAGCATCGTTTGCATGTCGTAGAGCGATGAACGCAAGGTCATGCGTGCCGCTTGAAGCTTGACGTAAGTTCTAAAGTCATCATCATTTAGCGTAATGGGATCACCATTGCGCAAGAATACGTTCCTTGTTACCCCAAGGCGAGATCCTAAAATATCTAGCTGCTTTCCAACCGCGGTTTCTAGGTCAAATGCACTCTCCAGCCGATCGGGCAATTGATTCATCAGCATTTGATCAACAATCGCGCCGATCATGCTACGTGCTTTCGGTTTGCCCCGGTATTGGACAATCAAAAGATCCGCATAATATTTTCTAAAATCTTCATTAATCATTTTGTTTCCTAGCTATTTTGAAGCGTCACTTTAATTGAGGACCGATTTCCCATGCCGTCAAAACAAGTGATTTCAATCGTGTTCGCTGTATAGGTATCAGGTTCAAACAGCCCGGTGGTATTGAAATGGCCATCGTCATCTAAAGCAAACCCGGTGTAAGCTGCCCCGGTTGAATCAAGAGCAAACCAATGATAATCGCCATCGCCGCCCATGGCGGTGAACTGCACGTCTTGGCCTACCGTGATTTCTTCCGGCGTGGGTGAGATAGCAAGAGGGGTCAAAAATGTTCGGTTTGTATCAAGCGCAAGCTGGTATTGAATCCCCATGCTGGGGGTCTTCTTGAAGGTATCCTGAGGGATGCCCTTTAGATAATAATAGGTGCCGTCATCTACAGCATTGATCTCTGCTATTTCAATCGGCCCTAAGACTTCATCAATGGTATCAAAAATAAAAACTAGACTGCCTGAGGCATAAGATACCGTGACATCTTCAAGTCCCGCTACGGCATGAACTGCTGCGGTAATTTCACCGGATGTTCCATTTAAGTCAATTTCCTCAGAGGTATTGCCGTTATATTTAATCTTGATCTTATTAGTCGTTAAAGCACTCGTTTCTTCCGCTTCATCGTCATATTGAATTTCATAAAGCTGAAACTTCTGCGTTTGCCCGAAACTAAAGTTTGCATCCGTTACATAGGCATTGTTATCAATTGAATTAATCGCCGTGATGAGCTGATTTGTCGTTACAACTTCTCCTACCGCCGGAGTTAAGGCCGTAGGGAGCGTATTACGGATAAGATCATATTGCGGCAAGTTGATACCATCTAAGCTGTAAACATCAGCGTAGGCAAAGAGGTAACGGATTGTTACAACTGACCATTTAATATCAATGGGGTACCCATCGGCGTTCATCACGGGGTAAACAATATCCCCATCCATGCCGCAACCAGCGGATCTCTTCTGCATAATCGTGGTGGCAATATCTTTGGAAGTCGCTGATCCTGCGGTAATAACGTGAATCGAGTGCGGGCTTGTCCCGTTTTCATCAACTACGTTAGTTACGTTTTCTAAAATCTTTACGCTGGCCATCCCATCGAGGTTCATTAATGCCGCATAAAGAGAATCCGAAAACCCCACCGAGGCAAGCATGATGGATCGTTTGGCCCTTGTTCTTAATTCAAGGTCTGTTTCTTCATCTTCCCCGATAATCGTAGCTACCGTAGGGTTATTAATTGAAGCTACCCCTAAAACCAGGGTAACCGGCGTTGTGATGGTGTTCGGCGTAGTTAGTTGATGGCCGATCGTTTCAGCTTGAAATGATAATGACGCTGCATCAGGGCCGGAGAAGTATTTCGTATTTTGTAAGTTCCACTTGTTCCCGGCATTATCCTGCACGGTATAAGCATCCGTTTCACTCTGGTTAAGGCCAACTAAAGTACACGCCGCAGAAGTCGTGATCGTAATCGGCGTAACGGTTCTGGTTCCGCCTTTACGAATAATACCGATTAAAGCGCAAGCGCGGTCAAGGTTTACCCCGGTGGCATTATCAATATTTAGAACATCATAGATGCGTTGGAGGACTTCACGAATATCCGTTCCCATCTGGGCAACAATATTCGTTAACTGCCCATCGGGGGAATCTTGGTCAAGATTAATATCTTGGCCGTAAATTTCCCGCATCCTCGTTTGAAACTCTTCTAAAAGAACATCAAACGATTTTAGTTGTAACCCGTTAGCATCAATTGTATCTACGTTGGCCATCGCTGATCCTTAAATTTTATAAAAAACTTCCCCATCTAAACGGCCTAAGGCCGTATCAACGGTATATTGCAAACTAATCTTTCGTTGATCGTTTAAATCAATTTCAAGCTTTTCGATTGAGATGACGTTTTCTGTTTCAAGAATTTCCGTAGCGACTTGCATCTGAAGCTCATCTTGCCGGTTTCGGGAACCTAAATAAAAAACCCAATCAATCCCCGCAGTAAGATCAAAGAAGCAGTCACCTAAAAAGCTAAGCAATCGCGTTTGGATATTTTGGGCGAGGGCATTTAAATTGGTGCGGTAATTATTTTTTCCCGCCCCAAATGTCCAATCGTGATTAACATCTAAGTCTCTTACAATCATTTCTTAACCCTAACTTCGTAATTTCAGTTGTCGCAAAAAATGCGACAACTCAATTTTGTTTACTCTAATAGCGCGGCAATCTTCGCTGCCGTGGCCTCTAACTCTCCAGAAATGGCACTAATCGCACTCGCATTTTGTGGAGGGCCGGAAACATAAGTCGGGAGGTTTGGCGTAACTCCCGTCACTTGAATCGCCGCACATTGCGTGGTCAAATTCTTCACTTCCGTAATTAGTTCTTGTAATAAGTCGTTAAGCGTGTTTGTCGTATTGCTCACCAACACCTTGGCGTTGGTAATCCCTAGCTTGGCATTTCCCCAGGTAAGCTGGGCATGATTTGCGTCATAATCGGCCATTTTCTTGGCCAAGGATTTGAGTCCCACTAAAACCAGTGCATCGGTATAGGAATGAACTCTCCCGCGCTTGTTTTCTTTGGTTTGCCCAGATGACCACCAGTTGTCAAAATCACGGTCATTAAAAAGAATTAAACACTCATCCCCCGGTTGAATCGGAAAAGTTAGGTTTGCTCCGCCACCCGATAATATAATGACGGGCGCACCAATAATCGGGGGATAATCTTGGAAGTAAACTTCCTGCACTCCGGTAGGAGAATCCTTATAAGCAGTCTGCTTATAGTTGATTGTCGCTTGGCAAGTCTGGTTTGATGGGTCAAACGATTGAATCGTGCCAATCGCATGGCAATTCAGCGAAGTGAAGATGTCTTTTTTAAAGAACATTAAAAGGTCAGATAGGCTGGCATCATTAGCTAAAATGGTCATTTAACTACCTCCAGCTTCCCTGTTCCTTTAAACACCCGGCAAGTCGTGATTAATTGCCCCGCCTTCGCGTTGGAAATAGTCCCGCGATGCTTGATGGAAATCAGCTTATAAGTCCCATTGAAGGCCGGATCAGTGATGGACTTAAGGTTTATTAACTGCCCTAAAAGTAAGCGCGGCTCAAAAATCATCGAAAAGTCGATGAGGGTCTCACTTCTGACCGGGGTGCCAATTAACCCCGTGTCCACATTGACGTATTTAAAAATGCCATCTAACGCTTCATCATCGTCTAAGGCGTTTACGATTTCATTGTCGATAAACCATTTTGTCCCGAGGTTTTGATTTAAAAGGTCAAAAACCTTCGATTTAACCGATTGATCCCGCAGGACTTTATCCCCTTCTGGGATTAATTTTTTCGAGATACGGCCTTTTCTAATCCCTTCAAGCTTGGAAAAGACTTTATCCATCGAATAACGATAGTTTTCTCCGGCCTTAAAAGAATCGTTGATTTCTGAGTTGGCGATGGCAAAACCACCGTCATAACATTCAATCGTTGTTACCCAATCCGTTCCCACCCGTTCAGAAAATGCGTACTTGATTGACCCCATGAAGATCATGGGAAGGTCATTTAAGTTCTTGTGGAGGGATTGATAACCCGCCTTTAAGGCCAATTCTTGCCGGTCACTGATCGCCGAAATATCAAATCTCAAACGATCCCGGATATTTCTAGGAAGGTTGTATATCTTTATTTGAAGGCAGTTGGCCGTTGGAAGAGCGGATTTGGTAATATCTATGTCGATAGCAAACGGCAATTGAACAGTGATATTATCACCGCCTTTTGTCGTTATACGTAAGTCATAGATACGCCCAAACTTTTCCATTAATTCCCCGTAAACACCGATTTAATTTGGCCAACCTCTTCTTCATCTAAGATGTATAAAGTCGAAATTTTGTCTGAAAAATCATCAATAAACTTAGGGCCTAGTTTGTTTGTCGAATAACAAGCAAGGCCAAAAGGAAGCTTGGAAGAGAACTGGTAAAGTAGGTTTAAAGAATCAACGATGTTAATTCCGTTAAAGGTATAATCCCCGTAGATAAGCTCTTCGATAATCCAAGCGTATTGCGCTTCCAAAAATTTAAGCTTAAGTCCCATCGGCTCACCGTTGGGCAGATATACCGTGTGCTCTTGCATTGGATCGTTGGTGATTGCTGAAACTTCTAACATTATCAACCCCACGCCGATTTAATATCGCTCATTAATCCCGAGGCATATTTAGAGACCGCATCTTTCCAAGAGGAGGAAACGGTGGGCGTTGATGCCCCTAAGTTTTTAGATCCTCCTGCTTGCGTAGCATTACGCCCGCTGCGTAACTTATTTTTTCCGTAGGCCTCGACAAAACGAAGCTGCTTAAATGTGACTTCAAAATTAGAAATGGTTTCCGATTCCGGACCTTGCGTGGCCGTAAAGGATTGAATTACGCAATTGTCGTATTGCGCCCAAGGCGTATTAACTAAGAATAAAGTTCGTTCTTTCCAATAGGTATAAAAACGATCAAAGGTTGTTTGCTGGAGAGTTTTCTTTTCTGCGGGATTATTTGATCCTTTCAGCTTATCCCAGGCGGAACCAATCGCGTCTTTGGCCTTCTTGGCCGTAGCAATCGCTTGCTTGGCCGAATTTAAGGCCTGCGTTGCCGCGGCCGTTAGCTTAGGAGCATAACCCGAAATGACCGTAAGTTTTTCTTCAACAAAGTTATTCAACTCTCCCAGCGTTCCTTCAATCCGAGTATTAACTTCCCCAACATAAGAGCTAGTCGTGATGGTAACAGGTTTTAAGGCGATATGATCTTGAATCGCTTCGTTATTTTCGAGGAAATTATCTGTAACGTCCGAATCAAATTTAACTGAGTTTTCCCCTTCTATCGTGAAGTAAAGCGTTTCGGCCGGAGCGGCCGTAGGGTCATTTTGAATCGGCGTATAACCATATTTCTGCTTTTTCGTAGCAGAAATTAAATTAGAGCCGGTATCAATCCCGCCTTTTAATGCGGCCAAAGTATTGGAGGAAAAGGCCATATTAGTATCCTCCCGATGTACCAATCAATCCGCGCATGGCGGCCGTAGTTTGCGACTTAAATGAATCGCTATTCACCGCCTGCGTAGTTGCTTGGGCCAATTGCTGTGGATTATCATCAGAATTGGTAAAGTTGTTCGTTTGATTAATCGTGACTTTGCGGTTATCGGCCGCACTATTCATAATGGAGCTCTTACTCATTACCGGCGCAGCAGGATTATTTAATATTCCCGGGGTGGAGGGGGTTCCTCCATCTTTGCCGAAACCAAAGAGGTTTTTTGCGCCATCAAATATTTTGCCCAGCGGCCCTAAAGCAGGGCCGAGGGATTCTAAAATGCCTCTAAAAATATCTCCAAAGATTTCCTTGGCAATTTCTCCGATTGCGCCAAAAAATTCCTTCCAAAGCTGGAGATAGCCTTCCAATCCCTTCTCTTTAATAATGTTGATGGCCTCTGTAACGTAGTCAAAAATGGCCGTCCAGCCATCAAAGATCTTGCCTATAACATAGAAGATACCTTGGGCAATCTTTGACTTATCTACGAAGTTCATGAAGGCCGAAACAAGCTGATAGAGCTTGTTCATCATAGTAGAGATGCTCCCAACCGTGTCCTCACCAAAAGTTGCAATTAATTGCGCTTGGAAGGTCTTGGCGTTCCATCTTAACTTAGACCATTCGGTGTTTACTTTAGATAAGGTTCGTAGTTGTCTTTCGGTAACAACGTTGGCCTCACGCATGGCCTTGGCATTAAATGCGCCGTTCATCATGGCCGCAATCATGTCATCCGAAAGGCCGAAAGAACTTAAAACAAGCCGCTTTTGCTGCTTGCTAATCGCATTGCCAAACTTATCGGTTTTAGCAAGGGCGTATTCTTGAAGCTTGCCAAGCATATAGATGGGATCTTTTGCTTTGTTAATATCCCCATCTACCGTAGCAAAGAGCTGATTAAACCATTGCGGCCCTTCACCGGATACCGCAAATTCATCCATGGCCTTTTGTAGGCGATTAATTGTGCCAATGGTATCATCGGCCTTCACACCGGCCAACTCTCCCGCATAGGCAAACTTCTGAAATGTTTCCGCGGAAACATCCGTTCTGGTTTGCAGCATGGATAATTGACGGCCGTATTCCCCGGCCACTTGGGACATCTTAGCAAGGCCGTAAATCGCGGCGGCAACTCCGGCCTTCAAATAAAAGGAGCTGGTGACAAGATCCTTCAGTCCAGCATCCATCTTTTTAAGGCCGGCCGAAAAGGAGTTCATGCCTTTAAAACCGATGTCAATTAAGAAGCTACCAACTGTTCCCGCCATTATCTCGTCTCTTTATTCAACTCAAAAAAGGCCTGTTCATAATCCGTTAAAAACTTTTCATAATACAAGGCCTGCATCACTTCCCTGGCCGTCATGTTCTGTACTTCAAAGAAGTTTCCATAACCGGCCTTGACTAACCTAAAATAGGTTAAGAGTTCGTCTTCCTTCTCGATTTCAATGCGGGGATACTTTCTGTCACTTGGCCTAAATTGATTCCCCACTTTTGCAATTGGCCTTTCAAAAAAGGGAGGATGTTTGTGCGTAGAACTTCTTCCATCACTGGAAAGTAGTCTTGCCGGGCATCCTCCTTCTCAAAGCTGGATTCATCTATTTTTGATCCAGCATATAAGCAACGCCGGAAGCACGGGCGTAATGCCGCTTCGATTTTTTCTGAGCTAGTAGCAATGCAAAAAAGGTTTTTCAAAAAATCTACGTTCAACTCCGTGTCCGCAGAAATTTTCAATTGCGCTAATTCCTGAGCGCACGCTTGCCATAATTTAAATGCCTCAGAAAATGGAGCGGCATTAATCACCGCTTTCGCCCCCGACGGTAAACTTATTTCCTTCCCCATATCCACCTCTTAGTTATTACCCAATTGTGCGGGTTGCCTTGGCGAATTTAAAACGCCAAACCGAAGTTCCCTGTTCGACATCCCCTTCCACATTACTTTGAACATCGACTGGCCGTGCGAAAACGCCGCCCGACAAATTGTAAGAATCGTTGACGGTTTCCCCCTGCCCATCACCGATCTTCTTCACAATCACGCCCGTAAGAAGGGTAAAGCCCACAAAGTTCGCATTTTGCTGAGCGAATAGTCCATTGAGGAACTTGTCATCGCTGCTGCCACGGATAACCCGAAGCTCTAACGTTGCTTGCGTTCCTGGTGCATTAAAGGCAAAGATCGCGTTTTGATCTTTACCGATTTGAATATTCGCTACGTCATTATCGAAAGTAAGATTTCCCACCGTAGCGGTGGACAAGTCGCTAAAAACCCGGTCATTGATAATAACCGTGTCCTGCCCGACTAAACTTAAAGTTGCCATTATTTTTTCTCCCTAAAATTTCGGAGAGTGGATGTTGCTCCACTCTCCGAGTATTTTTTCTTACGCATTGACGTAAATTAAGATTGATGCCCCATGAACCGCGCCCGCTTCCTTCAAAGCGATTTGGCACAAAGGTAACTTACGGCCAGCACGTTCCGCGGCCGATTGATTGGCCAAGGGAGAGTGCCATACGTAGTAACCTTGTTCTTCAATGTTTTTCAGGAAGTCTTCAGGATTGCCGAAGGTATCCGCAATTGTCCAAGTCCCAGGTGCGCCGTAGCCGTTGATAATCGCTTGGGCGCAAACTTTGCGGCATACGTTATCAAAGCCATCGGCCCCCGCTTCGGTTTGCGGGATCTTATTGCTACTCATTGCTAAGTAGTTAAAGGCGTCAATTTCAATCTTCTTGGCAAACCAAATCAAGTTATGAACTTGGTCAAAATACTTATTCGCGCCAAACGAAAGAACTTTCGAGAGGCCTTCAATCGAGCAGTAAACATCCGCCCCAGCAGCTTCCGCTTTGTTCTTTAAAGTCTGGGTCATGGTGGTATCAACCGCTACTGTGGCCAAGTCTTTTAAGTTCATCGTAAGGGTAGTGTTGCTGCCCGAGAAGTTCACGCATTGGCCACGCGAAGCATAGGCCGCCGCAAAAACCAACGCGCCTTCTTCCGAAAGGCCGTAGTAAAGGCCGCGCGTCCGATTGTAAGAACCGCTGCGGAGAAGATCTAATTTCCCGCCAACTTCAATATCCGCAGGATCAGTCCCCGGGAAATAACCAATCTTATATTCCGGTTGAATCGTGGCCGCCGCAGCGAGGAGTTCCGTTTGATCTAAAATATGAGTGGCCAAAATACCAACGTATTGTAAGAGAGGTTTTGTTCGCGTAATGGCATCCGCAATCGTTTCAATGCTACCGGCCGTAAAGGTCAAGGTAACGGCCGCGCTATCGGCGGTAAGGGTGTTTTCCGAAATCGCTAAAGAAGGTGTCATGTCCCCAGGGTTGGTGACAATAAAACCATCCGTGAAATCGCCCGTAACCGTTGCTTTGTCTAACGCAGGGATTTCCCGTAAGGCCGTTTGTACGGCCGCAGCATCAGCATCGTAAGCAATATCACCCGACACCTTAGAAGTATCCGTTCCGTAGTACAGAACAACTTTTCCTGCATCAGGAGCAGCACTGAAAGTGATCTTCACGGTTGCTGGATTTAACGGGATAACCGCTAAATAACCATTGGCCGACAAAATGTTAGGCGATTGGGCGAATACCGCGTTGGCCATTTTAGTCGTGATGGCATCGCTACCAAAATCGGCCGCAACTTCACTGGCCGTTAAGTAAATTTTGTAGGGATCAGAACCAAAATCTTCTCCATAAGCGTCATGCGAGAAGATTGCTAAATTCCCCGTATTGAACTCTCCAAGCCCCGAGGGCGTGGCGGATACCTGAACATTGATAATGTTCGATATGCTTAAATTCGCCATTATCTTTTTCTCCTTTTCTAAGCGTTATTAATTTTCTCAGCGACTTGAAAACTATCGAAGTAATCAACCGCCTTTATCTTTTGCTTGCTATAAAATAGGCCTACATCAAAATGAAAACGATACAGCATGGCATCGCCATCAAGTTCCGAAAGGTTTTGCATGGTTGATCCACTCGGGATTGTCCCTAAGCGAATACCGTTTCTCGTTTGCTGATTGCGGGAATAAGTAGAGGCCAAGGCCATCAATACTTCTTCCTTGCGTTCCATCGCTTCTAGGCCGCGGGAATAGATATTCACACTCATCGTGGCCATGCAGCTAATCGTTTTTATTTCATGGAAGATGTTATTGATTGATTTATAATGAACGTTATTTCCGGTAGGCCTTGTCGTTAGAACATCGGCGACAATGAACATGCCGGTATCTTTAGGCCAATTAAACTTTTGATTGGCCATATAAACACGGCCAAAAAGATTTAATTCATGCGCTAAAATATCGCAGAAGATCGTGAAGTAATCCCCTACGATTAATTGTACGGAAGCGGTGTTTTCTTCAGCATCGGTAACGATGATTTCATCGATGCAGTTTTCTGGCCGTGTAAGGGCCGAGGGAGAGGCATAAGTCACGCTCCCATCTGCTAAAGTCAGTAACGATCCGCCTGCTCCGCCTTCTTTTAAAGAATATACGTAAGGCGTGACGCCATCCGTAGCGGCGATGTTCAGAAATGAACCGCAGGATAAGGCCGTGATGGGAGAGGTTAGCTCTAAGCTCATTTACTCTCCTCTGGCCCTGCGCCAACAAAATCTTCTATTACTTCATATTCGTAATAGCCGTTTAAGTGCCAATCTTTGTTGGCCATTACGCGGTATTGCTTGCCATTAAAGATAATGGTGTCATCATCTTTAAGGCCTAAATCAATTTGAGAATGAACCCAATACCACTTCCAATCGCGTTGGCCTTCCGGTTTAATTCTTAAACGGTCATTATCGAGAGGCTGCCAAACGCCCATAAAGGAAATGTTGTTTACCGTTTCCTTGGTATAGAAGCCCAACTGTTCTTTGGTAACAACGCCGAAAGTAAGCTTGGTTAACCAACCCGATAGCGTGTTGGCCATATTCGGCATTTGAGAGACTTGGTTTAGTTTTAAGGCGGAGGCATTAAACATTACTTACCTCCGTTCTCTATCTCGTAAGAGATAGAATCTCTTAATTGGCCAGTTTCAACTAAGATCTGATCCACCTTTTTGGTGGCCTTGGCCTGTTCAGATAATTCGGCCCATTTTGTTTTCGAGGAACCGCCATTAGCAAAAGCATCATCTATAACTTGCAAAGCAAGTTCCCCAACTACGTTTAAAAATTTTTTGGGATTCCTTACAAAATCAACCGACGCTTCGGGCGATTTAGCATATTGATTAAATACCGTTGGAAAATCATCTTGTATGGGCATCCGCAAAAAAGATCTTTCCGGTAAGCTCCCATAACGGCCGCGGGAACCAAACTCATGTGCAAAAGCAATTTGAGTATTAGTTTGGCCGTCATTTCGTTTGTCGTCCTTTCCGGCCAAGATACCAACTTTGACGTAAGGATTTTTCTTCCATTGCTTGGCAATGGCCTTAAGTCGCTTGGTATCAAATTTAATATCAAACTTCACTTTTCCCCCTAGGGCAAAGTACGGCCAGGAATAGAGAGGACATTTCCCGACATAAGAGGCAAAAGCAGTTCTATATACTTCCCGCCGTATCCCGTCTGACTGAGCATGGTGAGATACGGATTATTTTGAAATCTTGAGGGGATCGAATAGCTTTCACTAACCGATCCTACTGACTTGCTGGCCACGGCCCATTGATAAGTGCTGTTAAGGCCTTGCGCTGCTAAGCGCAGATCTAAAACTAGATAATGCGCAGCAAGTAACATATAGGCCGTTGTGTAATCGGCCTGCGTTGAAAATAGATTTTGATTGATGGCGAAGTTGGCCTGCGTAAAGGCCTTCGCAATATCGGCGTCCGTGACACCTTCTTCAATGTTGTCTGAATAAGGGAAATCTCTGAACCAGTATTCTTTAAATTCTTGTACAGTTGGATTAGCGTATTTCATTTCTTCCCTATTCAAAAAAACCCGGCGACGGGTAGTGATAAGCTTCGGAGGAGACTTACGCGCTTGTCATCGCCGGGAACCAATTAGGCCTGGCGGAGGAGCAACTCTCCGCCAAGATTTTTTTCCTAATTAAGCAACGTCGCAGTCAAAGTACATGAACTCCTGTGGCCTCATAAGGGTCACCCCATCGCAGTATTGCGCGGCGGCCACCGATTCAAATTGATATCCGTTGAGCGTGCTGAGCTGTAAGGCGGTGTATGCAAGCGGAACATTTTGTTTCACCGTTTCGATGTTCGCGTTGTAAAGGGTGTACCGATTCTTCGACCCGCCAAGGCCGTTCTGATCTTTGTTCGCATAAGCAATAGGCAGGATCTTGAAATCATTTCCGAACTGTGCTTTGAAGGCTTTGTCCAAAGCTTCGAGTTTCGTCACTAACGGATAATCCGGATTCGTGAACGCCGATAATCCAGCATAATCAGATAGCGGCATTAAGAACCGATTCGGAATCGCGGAAGCGTAGCAGTTATCATACCAGAGGCCGGCGATAACCGAAACGAACGTATTTAATTCCGTGGCCGTCATGGAGCTGAAAGGCTTCGTAATGGCCGTGGTGTTTTTCGTAGGGCCATCAAGGTTTAATAACCCTTTCCCGCCAGTTTTCGTGCCGAGGAAAACGACTTTCTGTAACCCGAGGTCGAAGTTACGTTTACGGGCCGTTTCAAGGCTATTGATGTAGGAAAACACGGCCGTTTTTTCGGCTTGCTTCAAAGCGAAGAGGCTGTAAGCAATTTTCTTGGCCCAATTTTTAATGGGCGTTTTCACCATATCAACCGTAGTATCAACGGAGCTCAACTTGCCATCAGCAGTCGATTGATTAACAATCCCCGCTTCAAAGTCTTGGCCAAGTTCAAAAGACCGCCAAGTACCGACTTCCTGCTGCCAGGTTCCAATGCCGGTTTCAAAATCAATGTAGTCAGAAAGATTGCCAACCGTGTAGAACTTTTGTTCGCTGATTCTAGCGGAAATCCCCGTGAGGGTGGTAATGACTTGGTCAATACCCACATCGTTTTTCGTAAGGGCCGCGGCCTGATTACGAATGTAGCTGATGTTGTTATATTCCACTTCGTTCAACTTAATTTCTTTGCCGCTCACCGTAACCGTTTGGCCTTGGGCATTTTTTAATAAGTATTCGGACATTTTCATTTCTCCTATTTTATTTTTTTATTTCTTAGCTCTTAGAGGGCCGGGCAAACTAAGTAGGCAACCACCAACTCTCCCGCGGCCACGGTTTTCGTAGCTTGAGCGCAAGGAGTTTCCGTGCTTACAATCGCGGTAATCCCACCAATGCAGCTAGGATCAATCGCCGCCGGATCACCAGCATTTAAAGCAGAAGTAGCTCTTAAGGTGATGTACGAACCAGCGCGGGCAAATTCTAAAGCATCGCCATCTTTGTAGGTGTTTTTCTTAACGTTTAATACGATGAACCCATCAATGCGGTCGGTGTTGGCGGTGGCGGCGTGTAACTTGCCATCGCTGCCCCATTTGACCGCTTGGCCAGAAGTAAGATCTTCACCAGCAATGCCGCTGATCGTGTTTACGCTGTAACGTAAGTCCACTTGGCCAAGGGCAGGAGTTTGCGCGAATTGGTTTTGCGATCCGCCTTGAGCATCAGTAGCGGCCGTGAATTGATCCGAAGTCGCCGTTGCGCCCGAAGCACCCGCATCCGTAACAACCGCTTTCACATAGTAGGTTTGGCCAGGAATAAGGCCAGTGATCGTGCCGGTTTGGCCGGTTACGCCGGTAGCAGAAGATTCATCGGGGGAAAAACCCGAGGTCTTGCTGATATACCAAGCATAGCTGTACGGGCCGGTACCGCCAGTAGCGGCCGTCACGTTTAACGTTAAACTATCGTGAGTTTTCTTAACAAGAGTAATCGTGCCAGAGGTTAAGGCCATTTTCTTTCTCCTTTAATTAGAAATACTTTTTCGCAAGTTCCGCCCGGTCAGCAGGTAATAAAATGTCCTGATGGCCTGCATCGTTTGCACACACTTGTTGAGCATTGAGGATTTCATTTAAGAAGTTCTTCTTGACGAGTTCTTCCGTTTTCTTTTCCGTTTCTTCTAATTTCTTTTCTTTTTCTTCCTCGTCAGCATTGTCTTTCTTATCGTCTTCTTTTTTGTCGTCTTCGTTGTCTTTCTTGTCTTCGTCTTTCTTTTCGTCTTCGTTTTCTTTTTTATCTTCGTCTTTCTTATCTTCTTCGTTTTTCTTTTCGCATTCGTTATCTTGCTTGCCGCATTCGTTTTCTTTCTTTTCTTCAGGCTTTTTGTCGTCTTCGTTATCTTTTTTGTCTTTCAACTTTTCTTCAAGTTCATTGCACTTATTGCGAAGCGCATTGATTTCTTTGACCGCTTCTTCAATGGTCATGTGTTCATCTTTTTCTTCATTGACCGTAATGATTTGATCTTTGATTTCTTTTAATTCCACGTCCGCTTCATTGATCAAATCAACAAGGGCCGCTTCACGGCCGGTCTTCGGCAGCATCACGGATAACCCTTCAAGGTCAATCCCGTTTTCCACCTTAGACTTTTTAAAAAAGTTGAAAGGCATCTTACTCTCCAATTTTTGGGGTTCTTGTTTTAAAGAATTTTGCAAGCGGAGAAGTTCCGCTTTCTTATCTTCATTGTATTTTTTAAACTCTTCTGGCGTGAGAATCACCGATTCTGCGTAACGAGGATTATTAACAATCGCGAGGTGTTCAAATTCCCCATCGAGAATTTGTTCATCGTATTCTACCCCGTTCCATAATCCTCGCCGGGCATCGGTTTGTTTCTTGAGATAAGCATTGGAAAGTTTCCAGCCGGCATTAATGGCATCAATTCCTTTCTGGGAAACAACAATAAACTCCGCCCAAGTGTCGCCATCCGCTTCATTGTAGAAAGAGCGGATTACCCAACCGTCAGCTTCCTGCTTTAATTCATCAATCGGTTTGTCGATAACATCTTCAACGTGTTTGACAAAAACAGGTTTTCCCTCGAACGAGGGATTCATTTTGCGGATTGTATCTTCATTGATGAGGATACGCATGGCGTGTTCGCCTTCTTTGTACTCAGCGACACCCGGCCAAAAATGCTTACCAAAGAATCTTTTTCCCGCCGTAGAGTTTTTAATCATGAATTACTTTTTGGAAATTGGAATTTTAAAAGTAATTCTGATTGTTAAAGATAGATTCTGTTTTTTTAAGCAAAGCAAAGAGAAAAATGAATCATTGCCATTTTGTCATGACAACTTGGCAATCTTATATGATCCATCCGCGTAGCGTACAGGATTGCCCTTCTTATCTTTTTCAATTTGAAAATTAAACAGAGCTTTGGCGGTACAACGACAATTGTACGCTCCTCCGGGAAGGATATGCTTATTCAATTGGAAATCTAATGGTGGTTCATCCCAGCGATAGACTTTATTATCGAGAATAATATGCGATGGCCGTACAGGATGGTTGGGAGTTCCCTTCACGCATCGCCATTGAAAGTATTCTGATCCTGCTTCTTGCGCCTTAGAATATTTGTAAGTCGTCATCATGAGCCGTGTTTCGTTTCGGGCCAGAAAGGCCGCTTTCTTTTGTACACGCTCTAATTCCTTTCCTGTTAGCTGCTCAAATTGTTTTCCCGGGGCGAGGTAAGAGGACATCTTTTCCCCGTACTTCTTAAAGATATACGTGTCTATTTCCCCTGGTTTATCCCATGAGCCGTAGCGTTTACCCGAGATAATAATGCCCTGAATATCGGCCCTAAACTTTTTGATCTCTTCATCGGCCCAGGAAACAATGAAGAAGTCCATGTTCTTTTGCCAATCCTTGGCCACCTTAGATTTAACAAACTTGGAGAACTGCGGTTTGATTGATACGGCCTTCAGAATATCTTTAAGTTCCAACTCTCCTCTTGTGATGGCCTTTGAAAATAATGCTTGGCCTTTGAATTGCTCCGCTACCGTTTTGCCGGAGAAGGACTTTAAGAAGTTGTCCGCTTCCTTAAGCTTCTTTAGCATGGCCATATTAGAGGCCTTCACAATCGCCTTCAATTCCTTGGGCATTGCCGCTTCGGAGAGTTTAAATGAGGCACTTTTGGTATCCCATTTTGCCCCTAGCCGTTTTAATTCCCGAGAAGTAGTCGCAGAGAACTTACCGATGAATCTATCCCGCCAATAGGCAATTTGGCCGTTACTAATGGCGTCTTCTAAGGCCTTGGGAAGGTCATTTTTCGTTACCTTCTTGCCCTTAAGAATCTTGATGATGGGATCATAGAAGAACTTACGGAAAACGCGAAGTAATTCCGCTTCCACCTCATCTATCATCTCAAAATCAACGGAAAAGTCTTTCTGCGTTCTCATACCTTTTCAATCTTCTCAATCCTAAAGAAGTGAACAATATCTTGCTCCCTTTCCGTTTCAATGAAGACGTTTTCTAGGAAGTGTTCTAAGCAGGCCACCGCGTTTTCATAATCGGAAAAGACAACGGCCTCTTCCTTATCCGTAGTTACGGAATAAGTGTTTTCATCACTGAGGAAGAAGATCCCCTGAGGAGAGTCGGAAACGGCCGTCCACCCTCTTCTCACGGGTGGCCGCTGATTAACATCTATCTCCTCCAGGAACTTCTTATTTAGCTTCTTTAGTTGTTTCATTTTTTTCAGTTGGCGTTTCGCATTTTGATATAATTCGCCGATAATCGTTTCGTTCTTGCTGTACTGTCGCCGCAGCGGCCATTCGCCTAAATCGTAATATTGCCTCATTTTGGCCAGCCACGAATTGATCCATGGATCGTTCTTCTCTTGCATTTTCTTCCTTAAGTTCCTGCACTCTCCGATGCATTGTCCGCACGGGAACACCTAAACTTCTCGCTGCCGCTTCGATTGTCGGAAAGATCTTAATAGATTCTGCGATAATATCCTTCTCGACTGATTCTAAGGTTTGGCCAGGAAACCATGTTACAACCGCCATCATCTTGTCCCTCGTTATAGAATTAAGCGACAAACTTGCCGCCATGTTTCATATACCACCAAGCAATGAACTCCCATTTCTCACGGCCAAAAGCTTCAATGGATCTTTCCTTGGCCTTTTCCCATAAGGCCTTATCTGTATAGTCTTCAAACATTTCTTTCGGCCGTCCGCGTGTCCAAGCATCTCCGCCATCCGCGAGATAAGAAGCACGGTCAAACCCAGCGGTGTTTTGCAGCTTCTTGGCCTGCGCTTCTTCTAACACTTGAGCAGCGGTAAAGGCGGGAACTTCCTTTTCTAATTCATTTAAAGAGGTGTCCGGTTTAATCGGTGTAACCACCGCTTCCGTTTCCGTCTTAACTTCTGCTTTTTCGATTAAACTCTCCGCTTCGGCGTCATCTTCGTTTAAGTCTTGTCCTGCTAAGTCTAAAGAAATGCCTAAGAGCTTTTCCTTGTTGCAAGCTTCTCTGAACTCATAACGAGTGATTTCCCCGCGTTCTCGCGCTTGCAGAAGACGAGTAAACTTCGCATTTTTGACCGCTTCTTCTTGTTCGCTGGTCATAATGCGGAGGCTATCAAAGCTGATCTTTAAGTCATCAGGGATAAAGCCGTACAGCTGCTGGCAACGGAGTTCGACAATCTTATGGAGATGCCATTTAACCTTTTCTCTTACTTGGCCTTCTACTAATGAAGCGTAGTTTTCTAAGTCATCTTGTCCTGAACTAAAGCCCGTGGCCGATTGTCCCCAGATCTTGTTTTGGGGCATCCTTAAGCTTCCGGCCATAGCGATTCTATTTTCTCTGCTGACTTCGGCAATACCCGAAAAAGATCCCGAAAGATTTTTATAATCAAAGTCGTCTTCCTTATCCAAGGCAATCGCGTGCTGATAGTTCTTTTGCATATTCGCAATGGTTAATCGTTTGCGAACTTGTTCCGTTCCTTGCTCTGAAATGACCGCCGAGTTAAGGCCTTCCACTTTGTAAACATCAACTTTGCACTCATCTAATAGCTCAAAGCTGAGATCATTAATCTTGAGGTATTGGTTCAAAGGGGCAACGATTGCTTCCATCATAGATGCGCCCCAACCTCTTAATTGTCCGCGTAAGAAACTAGGAGCTTCAATCCCAATCATCCTTAGAAGACGCGAAGCATGGAGCTTACAGGTGTAATACTGATAGTATTCAGGATTAACGTAACCTGCACCATTTAAGATGGATTGTTCTAAGGGTGCGCCCTCACCGGAGGCAGGCATATTCCATTTTCCGTCATCACCTTGAGTGAAGAAGAGTTCCCACAGGTTACAGGGGAAAAACTTTAGCTGGGATTGTTCGCTGATTTTGTTTACATCTAAGGGAGTGGAGGGATCTTGGTCAGATAAGACCACAATAAGCCCTGCGCCTCCGTATAAACGATCCCATTTACAAGCTTGTGCTGCTGCTCTTAAGTCTTTTTCTTGGTCAATCTTCACGGAGAGTTTTTCAATCTGGTCTTCTTCAAGCTGTTTAGAGAAGATATGAATCCCGCCCCGAAAAGCATCATCAACCGGCGTATCAATCAATGCCTGGCAGATCCCATATTCAAGATACATGCGGCTTAGTAATACGTAGTTATTACTGATCAGATTGCCGCGTAAGTTCTTTTCAATGGTATCCGTGAGGCTGACTTGGGAGGGAAATAGCATCTGCTGAAAATTTCCCATGGGCAGCCCTACCGCCGCGGTTAAGTTATTTGATACAAGTTTTTCTAACTTCGGTTTTGCTTTTCTAGGCATATAAACTCTCCGTGTACTATAGATGATCGAAAATCGAATTTTTTCTTGCTAAAAAGTTATAAGATCCTGAGAGGGTATCAACGATGTCATCATGCGCCCCATCGGGGAAGTTTTCTAACTCCCGAAAGAAGTCTTCGTTCCATCCACCCCTTAGAACTAAAATATTCCCTGCTTCTGCTTGAGCGGATACGGGGCGGGCGCGGGTTAATTTGTCGGTTTGGGGTTTAATGGTTCGGGCATCAAAACCACCTAACATTGTCACAAAGCGGTTGGCGTCTCCTACCCCACTACTTCCCCCTTCTTGTTCACAAACCTGACTTACCTTATATCCATCCTGAGCAGCAGTATTTTGGATTGTCCTTTCTACATAGTAAGGAGTACCCCTAAGGGAAACGAGGTTAGCAACTAGATAACGGCCATCATTTAGATCAAGCAGCTTTAATCCTCTTGTCCAATCGGGATCAGGATTACTCTCCGATGGGGGTGTGGCAGCTCTATCCCAAAAACGGCAAGCGCGTTTCCATCCGGCGGGAATTGCATCAACCACCGGGAACCATTCTCTGCGAAATACATTTCCTGCGGATGGTTTAACATCCCAATTGCCGCCTAAAAGCCTTTCCCGCTCTACCCGCGGTAAGGCCAATAAGCTTGCAAGATAATCAGGATTGTTCTTTAGCAGGATCTTATTGTCATATATGGAAGCGGCGATAAACGTTACCGACTTAGGCCGTATGGGGTTTTTGTAGTCCCCATAACCAAAGTTCTTATAAACCTGATCTTCCGTGTCGAACCAATGAATCTCTTCCCCTTGGCGAATAAACCAGCGGAGCTTGCCACTACGTTTTTGAATCGGCAGTCCATTGTCGTCAATCCACCAGGAAATGAACTTACGCACCCATGATCCTGGGTCAGGATTGCAGGTGGCCCTAACATAAGGTTTCGTCTTAGCTACGGCACTTCTGTTTCGGGCAAGCATGGTAAAGAATTGCCGTTCACTAAAGTGATTAACCTCATCGAACATAATGAGCGGGGTTGAAATCCCAAAATATGAAGCGAGGGCTCGGTCATCATTTAAGTGAGCAAACTTTACTTCATAGCCTGATTTAAACTTCCAGCGGAGGGAAGTTTCTGAACTTTCTCCGCCTAGGAAAGGGAAGATCTTCTTTGATTCATCCCACAACCCCCCAGGATTGGTTATATCCGGGTAGGATCTTCTAAAAATGATTGTCCGAAAGTTTTCATCGTTTAAATGCCGGCAAGCTTCTAACAGAAGGGCAAAGGACTTCCCTCCACCTGCTGCGCCTCCATAGAAACAAATATCAGCATTAGATGCCAGAAATTCCGTTTGAGGGCCTTCTTGAGGAGCGAAGACTTTCATTCCATGGCCTCCGCATCTCGTTCGGCCAAAACCTTCGCACCTACTTCTTTAAGCTTATTGGCCTCTTTTTGGATTTGATCAGGCAAGACGATCTTCACCGGCTCATTAACCACATCAGTCTTTACTTCCTGCTTAACCTCTCTTTTATCTGAGAAGTTACAGTAGTTTTTCAGCAAAAATATCGTCATCGTGACGTTGCGCTGCTTAGTTGCGATCTCAATCGCCACCGACATGAGCTTAATCTTAAGTGGAGCAGCTCGCTGCTCTAAGAACTCTCCTAGTGATACCCCGTATCGCTCCTTTATCCGCTTGTTTGCCGTCTTGTAATCGATTTTGAAGAAATCTAAAAAGATCTTCCTGGTAGGCCCCATGGCCGCCACTTTTTCGGCCTGCTCAAAGTCTAATTCTTTGCGAGGGCCCCCGCGTTTACCCATCAAAAATCTCTTTTGTTTTGAACAATGGAAAAGGACATAAAAATTAAAAACACTATTTCTTGTGTTGTCAAATTTTTAGACTACTATATATTGTGCTTTAAAAACGAGGAGGGAAGGCGTGATTTTCTTTAACTCTTCAGTAGTCTACCAAAATTCTCGGGCATTTGAACGCCGGTTTAAGCTCCATCCTTTAGTCCAAAATCTCCTTGATAATGTTCTCATCTTCACCAAACTCTCCCTCAAAAAAGATATTAACGGGCGCATTACCTCTACTGTTTCTACTTTAGAAGAAGACGTGAACTTTCACCGGAAAAGCACAACGCATTTAGAAGGAAGGGCCTTCGATTTCTCGGTTAAAGATTTAGATGAACAGGAAATCTATAACCTGAAAGTAGCTTTTCAAAACGTTGCCGGCCATTTGGGGGCCTGGCAATCAGGCGGCGGAAAAACTGATTATAAGTATCGCTGCTTAATCGTTGACCATGATATTGGCCTTGGCCGTCACTTACATTTTCAAATTGGAAAAGATATTGCCCAAAATTTTAAAGACTGATTAAAACTATGGTGGTTTTTATAAGAAATCGTTTAAAACGTCTGCTCCCAGCATTTAAAGCAAAGACGATTGGAATACGCCTCTACCCTGCCCCACGGGCATATCTCGGCATTGGCGATGCTTTGCAGTTCTCCTCGTTGCCCGAGAATTTTTTTAGAAACTATGGGCAATCCTTAGTTGATATAGATCATCATTGGGTTTTCGATCATAACCCCTACGTTACCCGGTTTGAGAAGAAGAAGGAAAACCTCCCAGATATAGTTATCGACTTATGGCAAGATTATGAGCTTTTAAAATGCAATATGCGGAAGTACGCCCTCTCGCCTCGGGTGTTCACGTCTAACGCCGAAGCAATCCTAAGCGTTATGTCCCATGTTTTTGAAGCACGGCCTAAAGTATTTTTAAACCATCCTCGCCTTTACAAATTTGAAGACTACCCCTTTGAGCAACGGGAGATGATCCTATTGCATACAACAGGTAGATCTAATGGCGAAATGCCGGACTTCTTGATTGATCATATTGTAAAGAAATACGGCCCTACGGGGAACTTGATTCAAATTGCAGGGCCTAAAGATAAGATTGTCCCTGGATTAAGAGTGATACGGCCTTTTAATATTTGGGCCGGAGCAGAATTAATTTCTAAGGCCAAAATGTTCATTGGCCCTGATTCTGGCCTTGCCTGGATTGCTGCTTGCTATCCTGATGTTCAAGTAAAGAAGATCAGACTTACAAAACCTTGGGGCATTGTCGGTTCTTGGAACGAATGGGTTCCTTTGCAACTAGGCCATCCAGCATCTCACTGGGATGATCTTAGCTTGTTTCAACTATACAACTTAGAAGAGTTTGATTCTGGAATATTTAAGTCATGGAGAGAGATATGAACAACGTTTTTAACTTCATCTGGGATTGGATTCTACCCATAGGGAGCATAGTTTTTATAATCATTATCCTTGATTCAATCTTGAATGATTAATTCGACTACTTCTTCCCCTTCTTCCGATAATAATACTCCATCAAGTTTTCCCTAATCCGCTGCCTTCGGCATTTCTTATCTAAGCAGACCTCTTGCCAGGGCGTTGATTGCGCAAAGATAGAACCGCAGAACCGACACCGCCTTAACTTAATTTTGGCCTTCCCTTGAAAGATATTAATTTCTAACAATGCCTTACTAGGATTATTAGCTAACGTCTTAAGCAGCTTATCCGTGATTTCCACAAGCCCAAAATCGCTTAAAGTATCCTCGGCGTTCTGATAATACTTTAGAGCATAAGCTTGGCACGCCGGTACCTGCTCTTTGCTAGGCGATTTAAATTCATCCCCCGGATTAAAGACTTCCGGTTTTCCTTTGCTATTAATCCCGATAATTTTTGGGGTTTTAAATCCTAGCATGAGCATGGGCATAAGAAACTCCTAAGCTAATTATTAATCATCACCAAGGCCACTCCAGTAGTCTGTACTAAGCTCTTCATACCAATCAAGCCAATGATGCTGAAACTTCCTACAAAACCTATCATTTTTTAAGACAAGCTTCGCCAAAGATTTCCCTTCTTCCGTATCGGCCGACACTTTCTTTCTTACACCATTATCTAAAACCGTAACTTCCATGATCGCGGGGTCGCTATTATACCAGGAACGGTACCAATCTTTTTCATCGAGCTGGAAATAGACACCATAGATAAACCGAACCCTCTTGATAAAATAATTATCCCTAACTTTTATCTGGATTCTCAAGCTTACTTCTTGAACATCTTCCGGCAGATATTCATAACCATCAATCATATAACATTGCTCTTTATCATCCCAAAAATCCTGAATATTCATAACGCCCCCATTATTTCTGGTATTTCTCGCCAAATTTTTCTTCGTAGTAGGCCAGAAGATCCCTCAAATCGTTTTCCAGCATTTCCTTATCTTCCGCATCTTCTGCGCACTTACTCGCCCAATAGATCTCCCTTCTCACGTCATTGATTAGTTTTTCTATGCGTTTCTTTGCGGCCATTCCTTACCCCCTATCTTCCTTTCTCCTTACAATTATATTATATCACACTATTTAATATGGAGCATCTGCTCCCATGTCTTTCCGAGCACTTATAACTCTCCGCATCATATTGATATTGTTGGGATATTGAATTTTTATTATTCCGGAAGTTCACCAGGACCGGCAACTTCGATTTCATCTTCATAGGTGCCGCAGATGAAGAGCTTTATTAATTCATCATCGTCTGGGAGCTTGTTGCAAAGCTTATCTAGCAACTCATCGCCATACCCATAATCGGCCAAGTAGGTGGCCCCTTTTTGCAGATCCTTAACCGAAGCATATTTAAACTTAACCGTTTCAAACTCGTCATCGTAAGTTAAGTCATAATAGCGGTCTTTTGTTTGGACTAACTCTACTTCGTAGGCCTTCCCATCCAACTCAACCTTAACCGTAATTCTATCTCTAAATTCCGGTCTTTCCCGCTTTTCATAATGGGTTGGCATATAATCCCAAGGGCAACGCTGTCGTTCTAACCATTCGTCATAATCCATTGCCCCCTCCTTAGTTAAACCTTTTAAGAATATCTTTTTTCTGTCTTTCGTAATCGGCCTCTAGTTTACGCAAGCAGATGGTCTTTAAGGCCCAATTCATAACCTTACGGCATTCCTTGGCCATTTCCTTGTCCCCGCGGTCCTCGGCCATTCTCGCAAAGGCCGATTCACGGGCCGCAATTTTGCGTAAGTTCTTAACCCCGATCATCTGTTTAATTTCTTTATTTAATTTCGTTTTCCTTTCCATGCTTAAATCTTATCACACTATTTAATATGACGCTATAGGCCGTGAAATCCTTACACGGTGTTCCAACTACTTGGGAGGTGGCGCAATATGGCGATTTGATAGGGAAATTGGATCTTTCGGGAGAAAATGCAGAATCCCCGTTATTCTGCGTAGTTAGCTTGCAGGATAGATAAACCCTTGAAAGTTTCTAACTCACTAGAACCCCATGATCATCTACAAGGCCTCTAAAATCGTTTTAAAGAGCGATTAACCCGATTTCCCTAGTCGGGTATAGGCCAAGTGGAATAAAGGCCTTTAAATGCGTCAGAGATAGTCCAATCATTTCAACGTGTTATCCGAAGCTGTAAAGACTTAAGTATTATCTAAGCTTTTCTCATCACTTGATTCTAAGGGCTTACGTTCGTTCCAAGCGTCTCTGGCCTGTCTAAAAGCCTCTTGGGCGGCGTCGCTAAGCTCCGGCAAGCAATCCCCGCTCCACGGCCGCCCGCCTACCTGCCAGTCATTAGCGTTGAACTCGCAAGAGAACTTAGGGCCTTTGGCCCAACAGCGCTTGCATCTTATGCCGGCATAGTTTTTGTGCGAGTACTCCGAGTAGCTAAATTCGTATTCAGCATCTCCGCTGCAAAATGGGCACGGTTTAAGTTCATCATGCAAAATAGCTTCTCACCTCGTTTTTAAAATCAATTCTACGGGCCCCGGAGCCCGTGTACGCCCTATTTTTTAAAGGCCTAGGCCTGGGGCCGCTAGGGTGGTAGCGGCCCCCTACTCTCCCTAAAAATCAGGCTTTATTACAAGGCCTTTTTGCCCATCTAACAGGGCCTCCAGGTTTTAATCCACGTCCTTCTTCTTTGGCCTTTTTGTTTTTTACGATTTCAATCAAATTAGCAGCATTGGGCATATAGCCTGCGTGTGGACCTAACCTCCAAATTTTTAATGCCTCCACTAATTCTGTAAAAGAAATTTTATGCAGCTCCAAATCCATGGCCCAAGCGTCAATTATATTAGTCATGTAGGACTTAATATCCAGAGTGGGGTCGGGATAAACGGTCATCAAGTTATTTTTAATCCAATTTTTATACTCCAATACATTGTCCATAAAATTTTTTGGAGCATTAAAAATAATCTTTCTAAGTTTCAAAAGATGAAAAACGTTTGGAATTTCATCTTGCTCATGACAATTCTTCCAAACCTTGAGGACGTTGCTTAGTTCACTAAGTGTTACTTGCTCTTCCTCAAAACATTCGGCCCAAAGATCAAACGTTTTTTGTATGCCTTCTTCTGATTTAAGCTGAGGATACTCACTTAAAAAATCCATCGAAAGCCAATTTAAATAATCTTTTTTGCTATTCATAAAAATACCTCCTGATTGTTTAGTTTAAAATGGAATCTCTGCTTCTAAAGAAAGCCAGTCTTTCCAAGACTCAATTTTGGTATTCTCTAAATTTAGATTTTTAATCCTATCTTCTAGTTGGTTTATATTATCGTTGAATAGGCCTTTGATTTTGGCCTGAATGAAGAGTTTATCTTCATCGGAAATGTCGGGGGCATATTTGGGGTTACCAAACGCCTTCCCCCATGTATAAAAAAAATTGATAATCATTGTTTCATTAATTTGGGGCCCTTGAGGCCGGGCCCCGTCAGAGGCCAGGGCCGAAGAGGGCCCAGGATCTTGTTTCGTATTTTCTTGATTCTGCTTATTAGGATCATAATCAATATGATCTTTTATAAGATCATATTGATTATGATCCATGTTATGTAATGTACTGTTATGTAATGTAATGTTATGTGCATTGGGGCCCCTAATGGGGGGGCCATTAGGGGGGCCATTAGGGGGGCTATGGGGGGGCCATCGATCTTTCCAGCGATTTCTTGCGCCTAACCTCCCGTTTTTTATAGATACTTCAAGCATGGCCAAGGATTAATCGCACCATGTCACATA
>Ga0310786_10001384_pt1 | contig 39019 bp, 23 predicted proteins | sample AusTroGonzalo_MG_FD_203881 | JGI IMG/M metagenome (GOLD analysis project Ga0310786, IMG submission 203881) | Bovine rumen microbial communities from tropical cattle in Woodstock, Queensland, Australia - Gonzalo_03 (v2) (version 2) | ecosystem: Host-associated > Mammals > Digestive system >... | reverse complement strand
TTGTTACAAAGATAAAATCTTCGTCAGGATTTTTCACGGGCGCAATGGGTTCCTGTAGGGTCACCAGCTGTCGGACGCACTCGGAAACATCTACGAAGTTCTGTGTCTGCGGAATCGTGTAGGCGAAGACATCATCGTCATCGTCATGGAGTTCCTGCTGGGCACATGCACCACGTTCGACTTCGACAACAATCTCGGTCTTGAACGGACGGTCAAAAAGGTCCAGACTACGGACACAGGTGAGTGTTTGCACTCCAGAGAGGGTACCGGTCACAAGGCACTTGCCGTTGCCTTCGGGGCTAACCAGCACCTCGGCTACCAGATCGCCCTTGAGGTGCAGTTCGTCGAAGATTTCAGGAGCGTCGGCATGGGACCAGACCACTCGTTGGTCTTCGGAATCAGTAAGTTTTTGTGCGATATCTATTCTCAAAGTGGCACAAATGTAGTAAAACGCTATAAATGGGTCAAGGTTTTGCTCGGTTTTAGGGGGTGATAAACACAACTAGCTTGTCCCATAACTTGAATTCACCCTTGCCATTTTGAATTTGAAAAAGGGCGGAGCCTGTAATATCGGCGCCGCCCCATTTTTACATTTCATTGTTCGAACAAACAGAAAAACAAACGAAATGCATCAAATGTCTTAGAAAGTATTTTTGTCTATCACCGCTTTTGCAATATTAGCAGTAATAAAATCAAAAATAAGCAAGCCTGTTATGCATTTTCCCTTTTTATTAAGATAGTCGACAACCTTGGGGTTTAAGTAATCGGCATAATCCTCTGGCGTCCATCCTAACAACAATGCTCCAGCAGCTGTTCCTGTAGCACTAACATGATTAATTTTCAATTTTAAAGAATCTTTGTTATAATCAATATTGTCTTTAATTTCTTTAAGTTTTTTGTCTTCATTTGGAGCACTATAATCATCTTGAGGTACATAATATACGGCAGGACTATTAGTGACCTTTCCTCCACTGACCCTGGGGTAATTTACTCCATACATATCAGCATGATTATGGAAAGGATAATCGTTTAAATCGTCCAAAACAACGATTTTTCCTCTGACATCTTTCAGAAGCGGCCAGCAATTTCCCGCTTCAGTGTTTGTATTTGTACCTCTTTTCCAAAGAATACTTTTATATTTATCAATCAAAGTCACTATTTTACTTTTTTCAACATTTCCTCTTTCATTTTTTATTCTCATTATAACCGTTTCTCTCGGCTGTTTACTCAAAAATTCCTTTACAACATCCATAACTTTATACAAGTTATATTCACAATCTAAACCAAACGCATTATCACCATGGCGACCCTGCAAATTATCATTAATTATTCTTATATCAAGATAACGACATCCATAATTTAACTGAGTCATAAGATCAGCTTTTTGAGTTCGAGCACACCGTTTTTTTTCAGAATCAAGGATATTAGTGTTATTTTCATAAACAAATTTGAACGTCAACGAATCATGCGTTCCGGGGATGCTAAGTTTATTGATTGGCGTTTTACTAGCAATATGAGCCATCCATTCACTCATTGGGAAATTAGCCATAATAGGTACTCCTTATGTTTTAGGTTATTTATTTTTTTGCATAGGATTCTTTTTCAAAAGAACCTTATTTAATATAACATAACTATTTTAATTAATATTCAATTTCATGTACAAATGATTAAAATAACAGATAAATTTATAAAAACATATAAATTAAAACAATATAAAAATAAGCAAAACTTTAAATTTTTCCCACTTTTTCATTTCATTGCTGTAATGTACCTATAAGAATTTCCAAAATATCGGTTCTATCAAGCCATTTTGTATAATCGAGGTATCCTAGCAAAACTTTCCCGATTAGCAAGCCCAATCGCTTGTACGCCCACACAAAATAAGGTATATTGAAGAAGTAGTTTTTAGAAGAGTTTTTCAAGCGTAAATAAAATAATGCTACAGACTAGTTTTATCAAGATGTTCGCTCTCGGACTTGCCGTAGCCAGCACTTCTTTGTTTGCGGCGTCCTCCTACACGCTGAATAAGTATCAGCAGGATGACTGGTCTCCCGAATATGGCAATAACACTTGGATGTATGAGGACTCGGCAGGAATCTTTGAATCAGGTCCGCTCGATGTATTCCATGCTGCAATGCGTTTGTACTTGAACCGTCAGTTCTTGGAGGCTGCATATGCCTTTGGTGCGGTTCAGACCAAGTACCCATCATTTCGTTTGGTGGACCAGGCTGCTTTTTACAAGGCAAAGTCTTTTGAAAACCTCCGTATGCACAAGGCTGCGAAGTCCGTCTATCAAGACGCTATTAAGCGTTATCCGCAGAGCGACCAACTCGCCAGGTATCACTTCCAGTTGATGAACATGGACTATAAGGAAGGTAAGTACAAGGAAGCAATGGACAAGTATCAGAACATTGCTCAGAAGTTTGGCAAAAGCGACGCGAAGGCTGACGCGGATTACGTTGCAGGCCAGATAAAGTTCGAACAGGGCCTCTATCAGGAATCCGTTGACCAGCACGCCTCCATTCTTCCGGGGAACGCCAACTACCTCTACGCTCGCTATACCATGGGTATTGCTAACAGCCGTATGAGCAAGTTTGATGAAGCTGAAAACTGCTTCCGCGACATTACGGAACAGCCGGTTTCCAACAAGTCCGAACGCGACATTCAGGACGCTGCGAAGGTCAAACTCGGTCACCTATTCTTCTCTGCAGAAAAGCCGGACATTGTTGCAGCAGCTCGGATGTACGCTCAGGTCCAGATAGAATCTCCGGTGTTCGACGAAGCTATGCTCGGTATTGCATGGTGCTTTCTCAAGGTCAACAAGCCTGATGAAGCAATCAAGCCGGCCCAGTGGATTATTTCTAACCTTCCGGAATCCTTCTTCGTGTCTGAAGCCTACCTCATGATGGGTTACTACTACTTATTGAAGAAAGACTACCAGAACGCTCTTGAAGCATTGACCAAAGCTGAAAATCTCACTGAAAGGCCTATGGTGTCTGTTGCTTCTCGCGACAGTGCCCGTCAGGCTTACGATGCAATGCAGAGTGAATTAGACTCCGTTCAGGTTCTAGCCTTGGATCTTGCCCGTCAGCTACCAACTCCGCGTGTGGAAAGCAAACGTAAAGCTTTACGTCCGATATTCGACAAGGCTATCCAAACTATTGAAGATTACGCGAAGTTCATGCAGAGATCCATCCAGTGTGACCGCTTTGAATCTAACCGCAAGCACATCTTGGAAGACGCAGGCTTTACAAAGGCTTCACCTCCCACTCGTCCTCGAATGGGAGGGCCTAGTGGAGGTGGACGGAAATCTGATCTTCCGAACAATGAATTGGAAGACGATTTGTAGAACGGAATGAAAGAATGCAAAAAGTCTTGACAGAGCAAAAGTGACTCATGCACATTCAAGCACTAAAATAAACATTTGTTCACTCGCTTACATAGTTATAGAGCAAGTGAAAATATTTCTTACCATTATATTATATCCGCAAAAAAGCCCCGAGAATTGGCCGCTGCAATTTTGAGTTTCAAAAAAACGTTATTACATTTTGCCGAAGAAAAATGATCCTTACGGTTTTAACATACGTGGTCATCGGGCTTTTAGCCGCCCTCGCCATCTTCTATCTCGGGTTAGAAGTGCGGTTTTACCGTGCGCTCGGGCGCGTACGCGAAGGCTATGCCGACCCGGAACCGCTACCGAAGGTGAGCGTTTTGATTGCGGCCCGTAACGAATCCGAAGGTATCCGCGAAACACTCGACTCCGTTTTGGCGCAAGATTACGAAGGTGAATGGGAAGTCTGGGTGGCAGACGACCGCTCGACAGACGACACCCCGAAGATTCTTGCCGAATATGCCGCGAAGTTCGACAAATTGCATGTTCTAACGATTGATTCCCTCCCCGAGGGCGTGAGCCCGAAAAAGCAGGCGCTTTCCAAGCTTATCGACGCCTGCGATGGAGAAATTCTTTGCCTCACGGACGCGGACTGCATTGTGCAGCCTTCCTGGATCAAGGGCATCGTCAAGGAATTCGAGCCAGGAATTGAGCTTGTCGCAGGGCACTCCTACATCCCGACCGACAGCAAGTCGCCATTTATCATTTGCATGCAGGCGGTCGAGACTCTTATTTACCGCATTGCGGGCACCGCTGGGCTTGCCATGCACCTCCCGCTCACAAGTACAGGCAACAACCTCGCCTATCGCAAAAGCTTTTTCAAGAGCGTGAACGGATTCTCGGGCGTCATCAAAATTCAGAGCGGCGACGACGACCTGTTGATGCAAAAACTAGCAGCCGACCGCCCATGGGCCATGCGTTACTGCATCACGCCAACCACATTTGTCACCACAAGCGGCAAGGAAACGCTCAAGGCTCTTTGGGAACAACGCAAACGCTGGGCTTCGAAGACGATCTACTACACGCCAAAAATCGTCTTTGTGCTTTCGATGGTGTTTATGTTCCTCGTAATGCTCTGCGTGACCGCAGCACTTTCGATTTTCAGTTTTAAAATATTTGTCGCCACATTGATTGCGATACTTGGCAAGTGCATCGGCGACATGGTACTCATTATTCGCGGGCTCAAAATATTCAAGCAGGAACACCTCCTCAAGTGGTGCATCCCGGTTGAATTCATACACGCCCCCTTTACCGTACTGGCCGTACTGTTCGGACTGTTCGGACGATTCAAGTGGAAATAAAAATGGCAACGACTAAAACGACAACAAAGGCGACAACCAAAACCACTACAAAGAAGACCGCCACCAAGACAGCAACAAAAGCTGCAAAACCGGCTGCCGAAGGCAAAACGCTTATTATCGCAGAAAAACCGAGCGTAGCAGCGGACTTGGTTAAAGTACTCGGCGCCAAAACATTCAAGAAAGAAACCGCCTATTACGAAAGTGATTCGACCATCGTAAGCCATGCGATTGGCCACCTTGTTGGTATCGCCGATCCGAAAGATATAGACGAACGTTATAAGGCATGGGACATGAAAACGCTCCCCATGCTCCCCGAAAAGTTCCCGCTCGTAGCTCTTCCCACCACTAGAGGTCACCTTTCTGCACTCGGCAAGCTCATCAAGCGCAAGGACGTGACGACTATTATAAATGCGTGCGATGCGGGCCGCGAAGGTGAACTGATTTTCTATTACATCGTGGACTACATCCTCAAGGGGAACTTCAAGGGCAAGACGTTCAAGAGACTTTGGATGCAAAGCATGACGCCGGCCGCCATCAAGGACGCGTTCGAGCACCTGCGTACTGAAGAAGACATGGTGAACTTGAGGAATGCCGCCCTCTGCCGTAGCGAAGCCGACTGGCTTGTGGGCATGAACGGAAGCCGCGGCCTCACCGCCTACAACAGTTCGATGGGCGGGTTCCAAATTACGCCGTGCGGTCGTGTGCAGACCCCGACACTTGCCATTATCGTCAAGCGCGAAGAAGAACGTAACCGCTTTGTTCCGCAAAAGTTCTGGACCATCGAAGCCTCGTTCGATAACGACGGTGCCGGTTACCAAGGCAAGTGGTTCGCCGTCGATAAAGAAAACGGCAAGGACCGCATCAAGCAGATTTTCGACGAAAAACGCGCTCAAGAAATTCTCGCAAAGTGCAAGGGCAAGTCCGGTTCCATCGAAGAAACGACAGCCCCGAGCCAGCAAAAATGCGGACAGCTTTACGACCTTACCACCCTCCAGCGCGAAGCGAACAACCGCTTTGGCTTTAGCGCGAAGACGACGCTCTCCATTGCACAGTCGCTCTACGAACATTACAAGGCAACCACCTACCCGCGAACCGACAGCCGTTGCTTGCCCGAAGATTACGTTGCTCCGGTAAAGGCTACCCTCGGAAAAATAGAAGGCCCGCTCGCCAAGTTCGCCCAAGAGGCGCTCGACAAGAATTACGTCAAACGCACACCGAAGGTCTTTGACAACTCAAAAATTTCGGACCACTTCGCCATCATTCCGACAGGTGTTGTTCCAAAGGGACTCTCCGAAGCCGAAGAAAAAATCTACACGATGATTTGCCAGCGCTTCATCGCTGTATTCTTCCCGCCCGCCCAGTACCTCAACACGACCCGCATCACGACGGTTGAAAACGAAACGTTCATCACCGAAGGCAAGATTCTCGTGGATCCGGGATTCAAGGCCATTTACGGCAAGGAATCCGACGAAGAATCGAACATTCCGAAGCTGAACGGCAACACCGCCAAGACGCTCGAAATTGACGCCAAGGAAGACTTCACCAAGCCGCCTGCACACTACACCGAAAGCACACTCCTCTCGATGATGGAAAGTGCCGGTAAGCTCGTCGAAGATGATGAACTGCGCGATGCCATGAAGGAACGCGGCCTTGGAACGCCTGCTACACGCGCTGCCATTATCGAAAAGCTCGTGAGCGACAAGTATGTTATCCGCGACGGCAAGGAAATGATTCCGACCGCAAAGGCATTCGACCTCATCAAGGTCCTTTCGGCCATGAACTGCGAAGCCCTCACCAGCCCGGAACTCACCGGCGAATGGGAATACAAGATGGACCTCATCAGCAAGGGCAAGGAATCGCGCGAAGCATTTATGAACGGCATCGTCGATATGACCAAGACCATGGTGAAAAATATCAAGGGATTCAAGGAAGACGATACCGAAAACGAAGCCAGCTTCAGCCCCGTGAACGGCAAGAAAGTCTTTGAAACGGTGAGCCGCTACAGAACCGAAGATGGCATTGTCATCCGCAAGATTGTCGGTGGCAAGCACCTCTCCGAAAGCGAAATCATCGAACTTTTGACCAAGCGAAAGATTGGCCCTCTGACCGGATTCCGCAGCAAGAAGGGCGCCGAATTCTCAGCAGTGCTCACCATCAACGACGAGAACAAGATTGAATTTGTCTTTGACGAAAAGCCCGAAGAAATCGAGCTCGGCGAAGTCGTCGGAAAATCCCCTGTTGACGGTTCCGACGTCTACGAAACGCTCACGGGTTATGTGTCCGAAAGCTACGTGAAAAAGGAACCGAGCGGCATCACGCTCCCGAAAATTCTTTTGGGCAAGGAACTCCCGCTGGACGATATCAAGAAATTACTCGCCGGCGAAAAGACCTCGCTTATCAAGGGTTTCCGCAGCAACAAGACGCGCCGCCTGTTTGATGCTTACCTCACACTTGTCAAAGGCAAGCTCAAGTTTGAATTCCCGCCACGTGAATTCAAGCCGCGAAGATTCGTGAAGAAGAAAGAGGAGTGAGGTCGGCTCTACGAGTCTTTGAGGAATGAGGTCGTGCTTCGCACTCTGAGTCAAAGGCAAAATTCACAAGACTTTTAAACATCTCTCACCTCAAAGCGACAAAGTCGCGACCCCATACCTCATACCTCTAAAGCATGTACCTAAGGATTTTATTTATCATTGCATTTTTGGGAGCTTTTTCGGTAGCCTTTTCTGACGGTTTGCCTGAAGGTCACTTCACCCCAATAAATTCATTAACAGATTCCGTTCAACAACAAACCACGTCACAAATCAGTTCTATCAAAGATTCTGCAAGTTTCGTGCAGTCTTCATCTGCCATTGCGCAGTATTCATCGGTCATAGCACAGTCATCGTCATCCATCGCGCAATCATCGACTACTGTAGTGGACACCGTCATCAATACGACGCCAACGGACACGACGCTAGCCAAGCCATCTACGCAAGCAAAAAATTCTGAAAAAAATCCTTATGGTTTGCCGAACGCACTCATGCCCTTATGGGAATCCATGACGCTCCGCCAAAAAGCAGGGCAAATGATTATGGTATTCCTCACCTCGCCACAATTCGTCATCGAAAACGAAATTGGCGGCCTACTCATCACCGGGAAGCACCTCCGCGAAATAAAAGAAACCATCCGCAAAATCGATGAAATCAATTCGAACCTCAAGATTCAAGTATTCACCGCCACCGACCAAGAAGGTGGCGCAGTCAATCGACTCAGTTCTTATTCCGATGACTGGCGCAACATCCCCAGTGCACATGACATGCGGCGCATGGATTCCACAAAAATTCGCGCACTCGCCCAAAAAATCGGATCCACATTAAAAAAAATTAAAATCAACATGAACCTAGCCCCGGTTCTGGACCCATCTAAGGACCACCGCAATACAAACTCGTTCATGGAAGAGCACCATCGCTCTTGGGGTCCCGACACCGCAAACGCATACAAAGTAAGAGCATTTGTCAAAGGCATGCACGACAACGGAATCATTTGCGTTTCGAAACATTTCCCAGGCTATGATTCCTGGACCAACAGCGACCATCAAATTTCCATCAGCGCATCCCCTATTGAAAAAATTCAAAGCAACATTCAATTTTTCAAAACGCTAGCCAGCGACATTCCCGTAACCATGATGTCAAGCGTGCAATTTTTGCGCATATCGAACCGCCCCGCAGTTTTTGACAAAAACATCGTCAAGATGGCTCGACAATACGCACCGAACATGGTCATGTTGACAGACGACCTTTGGGGCACATCGCTTCGTGCATGGGCAAGCGGCAAAACGCAAATTCCGCCGCGTAAGAATTATCCCGACAAAGATTTCAAACGACTCATCACAACAGTCATTGATGCCGGCAATGACATGCTCATGATTTCTTACACGTCCAAAGCAAAAGACATGCTCGACATCATGATGAAGCTCTGCGAAAATAATTCGAAATACACGCGACGCATCGAAGAATCTGCCGCGAGAATCTTGAAGCTCAAGTATAGAATGGGATTGTTGAAGTAGTTGGTAGAGCTTAGAACTTAGAGCTTAGAGGACGGTCATCCTGGAAGGAGCCATAGGCGACTGATAGGATCCATGAAGGTAATGCGTCATGCGCCGACGGCTTGCTTTTTCGCATTCGACAAGTTCACCACATTTTTCATAACGCCAGCCTCGCCCACCTTTTCGAGCGCCGCTTTCAAAATGGCAGCCGCAGCCATGGTATCGTCTAAGGCACGGTGGTGGTTAAAATCTGGAAGCCCAAGCGATTCCGTGAGTTTGTGCAAACTGTAGCTCGGTTGCCCAGGGAACACTTTCCTTGCAAGTTTTACTGTACAAAGTCTCGGTGGATTAAACTTGATGCAACAGCGCTTCAATTCCGCCGTTACATACTTGTTATCGAACTGCACATTGTGCGCCACAAAAATGCGATCTTGCAAAAGCTCAGCCACATGTTCGGCGATCACACCAAATTGCGGTTGACCATCGACCATTTCATCGGTAATTCCCGTCAGTTCACGCACAAACGGCGTAATCGGCTGCCCAGGGTCCACAAGCGAGTGGTACGTTTCAACAATTTCGGAACCGTCCATGAGGGCGATTCCGATTTCCATTATTCTATTATCTTCACCATGTCCGCCGGTCGTTTCAAGATCGACTACTGCAAATTTTAACAATGCAATTTACCTAACGGGGATATCGATATCAAGCGTTTCCATCCCGTCGCGAGCCTGTACACGAGCAAGCATCACGTTAGACTTGGGGTGACCGTAAACAGGGACGACGAGTAAATTAGAAACGCCACTCTGTTCACTCGGAACCGCTTCGGTATCGTAAGCTGTTTTCGTAAATATAGGTTTCTTGCCACCATCGTACAAGGAATACGTCAACTTACGAGGCATTCCCTTCTTGATTTGAGACGATTTCACCTGAAAATAGATGTAGCCGCCCTTCGGTACAGTTCTCAAGCTGTCACGGATTTCTTCTTCGGTTGCAAAAGCGGCTTCCATGGCAAGGCGCAAATTTTTACGCACCATTTCCGGCCTTTCATATTCAACCATCACGTTAAACTTCGCATCTTCTGGGATTGCGCTTGGGCGCACATCGCGAATTTTGCTGTTGTTCTGGTGATATTCCCAGCGACCATTATCGTGCAAGATAACCGTCGAGCCGTTCGAGGCCATGGCGACAACATCAGCTGCAGAGGCATTGGCTGCGTACGCCAAGAAAAGAGCCACGCAGGCTCTAGAAAGAATTCTCATTCCACCCATAAATACTCCGTTTTTTTTAAAACATCCCATTACCACCATAATATATACCAACAAAAATAAATCAAACGAAAAAATCAAATAAATATCATTTTTAACGGCAAACTTGTGACTTTACTAACATTTTACAACCTATATTTGCGATGTACCTCACATTATAAACTATGCAAGGCAAAATTCGATTCGCACCAAGCCCCACGGGCTACCTTCACGAAGGCCATTTGCTTTCGGCGCTTTACGTATGGGCTGCCGCAAAAAAATGGAACTTAAAGCTCCACTTGAGGATCGAAGATCACGACCAAAGCCGTGCACGTCCGGCCTACATCGCAGGTATTCGCGAGGATTTAGCTTGGTTGGGCTTTCACTACGATTCCGAAAGCATTCAAAGCGCAAGGGGCCCCGTTTACGAAAAAGCTCTCAAGAGACTCGAAGAAAAATCGTTAGTTTATCCATGCTATTGCAGTCGCAAGCAACTCCTTGCAGAGAACCCGCAAAGTGAAACCGGCGAAATTGTTTATCAGGGAAAGTGTTTTTACAGACGAGAGATCGGAGATTCCCACCCAAAGGTGGCCATGCGCACTAAGGCAACAAGTTGCCTAGTGCTGTCCGCCCGCTCGATGGAGGGACCCAGCACAACACCGCACAACTTGCGTTTCATTGTTCCTGACAAATTCATTGACTGGCACGATCTCCGTTTAGGAGACTTTCACGAGAACCCAAAACTCCAATGTGGCGACTTTCCAATCCGCGACCGAGACAACCAATGGACCTATCAGTTCGCCGTCTGCGTAGATGACATCGACGAAAATATCACACACATCGTTCGCGGCGAAGACATCCGCAATTCCACAGCTCGCCAAATCGCATTGATGGAAGCTCTCGGACGCACCGAACGTCCGATTTATCTGCACCACCCGCTCATTGTTGACGCAAACAACAAAAAGCTTTCCAAACGCGAACTGGCACACAGCATCCGGCAAGACAAAGAAGCGGGTATCACGCCCGAAATGCTTTTCGGACGCGTCTGTTACAAAGCACACCTGACTGAATCCGAGACGCCATTATCACTCATTGACGCAATATCAACGGTAATAAGCCATATTTAGCATCTATTTGGTTAAAAAAAATTTATATTCGGGACATGGCATCAACGTCAGTGTCCGCAACCATAGAAAAAATTCGTGAAGAAGCGGCAGTCTTTGAAAGCAAGGACCGCCTGCTTTGCTTTTCTCAAAAGAACAAGTTCCAGTCTCCCCTCCTCCTTGACAACGGAGACCAGTTTTTCGAAACCTGGCAAAACGAGCAAAAGTCTCGCGCACTCGCTTCATTTTTCCCCGTTTCTGCAAAATACGACGAAGAAAAACAAACTGCAGATCTCGAAAAGTTCCGCAAGGTTTTCAAATCCAAGGCCGAAGATTTTTGCAACCAAGATTTATACATGGCGACAGGCTTCATCAAATGGGGCGACAAATCACTGGCACCAGCAATCCTCATTCCGCTGGACTACGACGACGAGCACGACACCGTTGCCATTTCTGCACGTGCACCCATCGAAAACATTGCGCTCCCGTCGCTAGACAAAGAAATCAAGTTCCCCGTTGCCGCAGACTTTTGCAAAAACGGAAATTTTGCGATTCAGAAATTTTTTGACACGCTTGAAAAAAAGATTGCACCGCGGACCGATTGGAAATTTACGCGCAACGGATTCTGCATAACTTTCTACAGTACAAACAAACTTCTACTCAAGAAGAAACTGACTAGCGAATACTGGACAACCGCCAAAGTTGCAAACAACGATTTTTTCGTTGCAACCATTGGCAACGACGGATTTTTCCCGCAGCAATCGCCTTTTGATGGGAATGCATACGACCACGTTTTCAATCCGGCCGAGCACCATTTCCCTTACACGACTGATTCGCAGACAAACAAAGCGATTATCGAAGCGCTAGACAAAAACGTATCTGCATACGCTATACAGACTCTTCCCGGTTCTGAAAAGGCGAAGGCAGCCGTCAACATTGCCGCAGAGTTCATCCAGCAAAAGAAAAAAGTACGCGTCGTAAGCCGCAGGGCCATCACGAAGTTAAACTTCGAAAATGCATGGAAACCGCCATTCCGCTCATTCCAAAGTCCAAACCGCGATACGATAAAAGCATCCTTGAGCGAAGTCCGCGCAAAGCTCGTCTCGTACTACGATGCGGTCAACTTTCCGCTCAAGCCTAGCGGAGTAAAGCTCACGAATTTGCTGGACGAAATTGCAAAATTAAAACCAATCAAGACAAAGTTTGCAAGCGATCTTTTCAACAACATCGAAGATGTCCGCTACAAAAAATTCAAGTTCATGCTCTCAAGCCTAGAGCAAATGGAACGGCTGTATTTCAACGAAAACGGCATTGAAATTTTCAACGCCTTCGAAGGAATAACATTACCCGCCCTTTCGCAAGAACGCAAGAACTTGATTGGCGAAGACTTGGAACGCGCAAACAGCTTAATACAAGCTATCGAGCCCTTTATCGAAAGCATCAACAAGTCCGAATTCTATCCCGAAGGACTCACGCTTTCGGACATGCTCGACTTGATTAGCGTTTTCAAGAAAAACTTTGACAACGACATGCCCGGCTTTGAAGATTGGAACATCCATTCAAACGGCTGGATTGCATATCAAGACGACCTGAACGACTTGCCCAATGCCGGCGCGCGCTGGACAAGCTATCGCCGCAAAGGCTCCGACATTTTCAACGAAGACGCCATTGATGTAAACCTCCTCGCGGCTCGCAATGAATTTGCAGACAGTTTAAATTCTGCACTAAAAGCACTTTCGGATCATTACCGCAGACCAAAACGAATTTTGCTCAGCGTCTTCAAGAATCCCAAAAGCATTTCGTCCGATGAAATGCTCATCGAGCAAATCGACAAGCTTATCGAAATGCAGGAGTACAGGCGCAAATACAAGGATTCATCCGTTCTTGCAACGCGTTTATTCGGGAAAGACTGGAAATACGAAAAGACCGATTGGAAGGATTTGGCCAACAAAATCCGTCATTACTATGTTTTCCGTGCACACATCAAGAACAGCGACCAGCAAGATTATTTACTCCAATTGCTTGCCAAATGGCATTTGTTCAAGCCGTACGTCGAGAACTGGGAAAGCATCGAGTCCAGCATTGAAGAACTGCAAAAGAAACTCCAGCACATTAGCAAATCGTTCAACCTGAGCGAATCCCTAGAAACGCAGGACGTGAATTCATGGCTCGAAAAAATCGAGCGTTGGTCAAAGCTATGGAAAGACCAAGACATTTATTTGCAGCTCCGCGAACACATGGAAACCATCAGCGATTCGCCATGCGAAAAGCTCGCAGAATTTGTGAAGGACACAAAGAACGCAAGCAAAGATATCGCCATGGCATTTGCACGCGCTTGGACAAACCGCCAAATGCAGGCGGCAACCGCAGAATGCCCAGAGCTATTCAGCCCTTCTGCAAGGAACCGAAAGCAACAAGGCAAGCAGTTCAGAACATTGCTCGATCAATTCAGCAACGCTAATTTCCGCGAAGCGCATGAAACCGTCGAAAAAAATCCAGACCTGCTTCAGAGCCTAGCATTATCACAAACTTATGATCAAAGCCTCGAATCATTCGATGTGGCGCTGTTCCTGGATGCAGACAGCATGACCATCGCAGAAGCGATGCCTGGAATTTTAAAATCGAAAAAAGTAATTCTCTTTGGAAATCCGTGCGTTCCAACATTAGAAGCGCTCCCGCTGGATGCCTGCAGCATGGAAGTTTCAACGCAATCTATTTTCTTTAAGGATAACGTTCTTTCAGCAGCGCTCCGCAAGGGAATTCCATCGCAAGTCATCGGGTTCACGACGCAATACGCAGACCCGTCGTTATTCAGTTTTGCAAACCGCAGAATTTACAATAGCGAAATGGCTCAATTTCCGAATTCCATTTTATCGACAAGCAAATTGCAGACGCTCAAAATCGTCAAAGATAAAGTATCATCCATTGCAGAAAAAGCCATGCAACATGCGACAAAAAATCCAAGCCAAACACTTGGAATTATCGCACCAAGCCAAGCAATTTGCAACGAAATCGAAATAGCGATTCAAAAGCATTTAGAAAAGAATCCCACTGCAAAGAAATTCTTTGAGCAAGGGAATATTACAAATAAATTCTATATCAAGACGACTGAACGTGCCGTAGACTTGTTCCGCGATGTCATTCTTGTTTATGCCGATGTAGAAAATGCATCCAGCATTACAATGGCCTGCAAGCTTTCTATTTGCGCCACACTAGCAAAGCAAAGCCTATGCCTGTTTATGACGAACGAAGATTCCGAACAACTCGCAAGCGCAAAGCCAAGCCTTTTCCAAGAATGGGTGCATTCTCTTAAGAGCAAAGCAGTTTCTGAAAATGCAGAAAGTACAATTTACGATTCCGTTCTTGACGCACAAATTAAAGAGCTATTTAAAGAAAATAATATCACATTCAAGGATTGCGTTGCCCAAGGCAATATCCCGATAGGTCCTGTTGTCATGGACGCAAACAATAGCAAGCGATTCCTCGCCGTCATCGAGACCGACTGTAACTGCTCGCGTTACCAGGAATCCATCGAAGATCGTGAGTACATACGACCGAACACGCTTTCGAGGCTCGGATGGAAGGTCCTAAACATGTGGCTTCCGCTTTGGAACATTTCGAACAACGACGAGAAAGAAAACCTCGTCACAACGATTGCAATTGAGCAAAGTGTCGCACCGCCACCGCAAGAAGACTCGCCTATCGACGATGCGGAACAGAGCGACGCCCCCGAAATCAAGCCGTACAGCGTGAACCACCCAACGGCAGGCGACAAATCCATCGTAGAACTCCCGTTAGAAAAGCTCGTCGAACAGCTCAAGTTCTATGTCGATAACGAATCACCGATTCACGAGGAACTGTTGTTGCAGAGGCTTTTGGACCTGCACCACGAGCACGTAAGCGCCAAAACAAGCGCTGCACTGAGCGAAGCCCTTAAACGCGCTTTGCACCAGAAACAATTCGTCAAGACAGGCCCATTCTTCTACTCGATGACTAACAAGAGCATTGTGCTTCGCGACCGCTCCAAGAGGCCTGACAGCGAGCGCAAGATGGCGTATGTGTCACCCGAAGAACGCGCCCTGCTAAAGCTTGACGACCGCGGCATCAAGAAAGCCCTCGGCGTGCTGTAAGCGCCTACGGTGCAATTCGGAATTCGGAAGTAGGAATTAGGAATGGAATAGACTGCGTCATCCTCGACCAAGAGTTGCGCGGGAGGGGATCCAGTGAAGTTGGGAATTAGAAAGTCTTTTCTGATGTCATGCCCGCGAAAGCGGGCATCGCCTTTTCATAAACGAAATCAGGCTTGATAATGGCGACTCCGACAAATACACAACAAGAGCAGGCCTTGCCTGCTCTTTGTGCGTTTAGCGCTTTTATACACGCTTATCGAAGCTTGACGACAAAAGCGTTGATGTTGTATGCAGAGAGTTCGCGAGCCTTGTCTTCAGCGACCTTACGCTTTGTCCATCCACCGCCACGGAGCTTGTAGAACGGAGGGTCAAACACAACCTGAATCGTGTAGCCCGTGCTTGCAGAAAGCTGAGCCTTGCGTCTCTGAGCTGCGTCGAAATCACCAACGGCCTCAAACTGGAGCATAAAGAATCCATCGGCCTTGTCGTTCTTGTTCGAAACCTTCGCGGGCACAGCGGAATTGCTTGTTGTATCGCGGAGGGAAGCGCTAAGCGTTGGCTTGTACTCGTTACCACGGAAAAGAGAATCCAAATCTGTTGGCGATCCGGCCCAAGCCATAGTGCATAATGAAAGTGCAATTAAAATCTTTCGCATATTTTAAATATAGAAAAGCATTTATAAACTGTGTAAGCGGATTCCGACATCCTGAACTAAATCCGCGACAACTCCAGTCAGAATGAAGCCTTAAGGACTTGCATTGGTAAAACAAAAGACCTCCCCGGAGGGAGGTCTTTTAAAGTTCTAGAGACTTCTTAATTATTTAGCCTTGTAATCTGGATCCAAGCTGCCGCGTTCATTTGCATTGTGGCGGACACCCCAGACTTCAGACTTTTCGAGCTTAGCCATCTTGCCGAACTTTCCGACATTAACGTAAGTCTTGATCTTGGAGATAAAGCCACCAGCACCTACGAGACGCTTGTTGTTGTTGGTAGACTTCATGTTCCAGAGAATGAAGAAGTTTCTACGGTTCTTGACGCAGTCACCACCGAAGTACTTCTGATCGTTACAAGCGATACGTCCCTTCTGCTTAGCGACAACGGCACCCAAGTTCGTGTAGAGTTCCCATTCATAGTCGAAGTAGACAGTGCTCTTGTCGATGCCAGCAAATTCTTCCTTAGAATCAACCAAGGCACCCATGTCGTTCTTGACGAACCAACCATGCGGAATGAAGGCATAATCCGTAAACTGGCCTGCACCAGCAAGGATGTCTCTTCTGAAGTCCTTGTCAGCCTTGTTCGCATCGTAGGAGAATACTTCGAATGCCGGAAGTTTTTCAACATCAGAAACAGAACGGGTTGCCGGAATACCGCCCTTAGCAGACGGGATAAGTCTTACAATATAGGTGCTGACTTCACCAGAAATCAAGACCCACGGAGACGGGAGACGGACACTCGGATCAGAATCCCAACCAGGAGCAACATTCCATCTGTGGCTAGCATCATCAGCCGGGCGGATAGAATCAGCACCAGGAGCTTCAGCGTAATCAGACTGGTCAGCAATAAAGCCTAAATCATTAGCGCTTCTAAAGTGAACGTAGTCACCTGCCTGCGGGAAGAGCGCAGCTTCCTGGCTATACGTAATAGTCTGGTTTGCAGAATACTTCTGACCATAGCTGGCACCACCGAGAACATCGATGCTTTCAACAAACTTGCGTTCCTTACCGTTATTGATAAAGAAGGAGAATACCTTATCGCCTGCAGCAGAGCCTTCCGTTGTCTTTGCGAGAGGTTCAGAGAACTGGAAGACCAAATGAATCTGGTTCTTGCCATCAGCCTTAGCCCTTGCAGAGAGGATAACCGGAGCGATACGGTCATAGATTTCACCGCTAAACGATGTCGTTATAGGATCACTTGTAGCAGTCAGCTTAAAGGTCGCCCAAGAATTGAGGGTTCCCTTACCACCGGTTTTTATTTCCTTGGAAAGTTTCTTGCCAGAAAGAGAAATCTTGCTGCCGCAATACTTTGTCGTAGCATCGCACTTAACGTGCTTCTTAATTTCATCACCTTCAAATACCACAGAATCCTTATCACTTTCCCAGAAAACTTCAATCTTGCTCGGGAGCGAGTCCTGATGGAATTCACGATGGTAATAAATAACGAGCGAGTCACCAATACCATCAAGGTATTCCTTCGTCTTGTCAAAATACGGAGCATCGATATTCAAATCCGTTTCAGACTCGGCTCCATGAACGTCAAAGATATCGGCGAACACAACCGTCGGAACCGGCGGATCACGGAACTGCAAGTTATCATAGCGGGCATGAATGTTAGCAGCACCAGCAACACCGACATCGATAAATGCGGCACCAGTACCATCAGCATTCATCAAGTATTCCTTTTGGGGCCTCAAAACCACAAAGCCACGACCGTTTACAATTTCCGCACCATCATAAATTGCAATTTTATCAGAAGCATCGACCAAAGATAGCGCGAAGCTACAATCAGAACATTCGGTATCACCGGGGTTGAGAGCAAGCATATACAAGGTATCCTTCGCACCTTTCAAACGTGGTTTCATATCCTTCGGGTCACCGGTAATAATATTCGAAGAGTTCGGTCCATCGACAAACACAATCTCAGGCACAAAGAACGTAATTTTAGCAATACGAGCACTGCCCTCCACATTCACAGAGACAGTATCTTCACGTTTGCCACCTTTGAACGAGCGAGCGAGAATCGTCATATAGACCGTATCGATTTCGCCAGCGCGAATTGTACGCGGATTTTCCGGATGGACAATCTGGGTAGGTACACCATCCTTCAATTCGTAGAAAACGGCGTTCGTATTCGATGATTTCAGAGTATAGGACTGATCTTCCTGAGCGGTCTGCATTTTAAGCAGTTCCGTGCAGTTTGTAGCTCCCGAGGCGCAAGGATCAAGCATCGGAGCGATGTAAATCGGGACCAACTGATCCAATTCAACGTTTCCTTCCCTCGGAATAGCAGCCATCTTGCGATTGATAAACTTGTACGGAAGACTGAGAGTACCACCATCATCAACTACCGCATCACGGTTCGCAACACTCACAGCTCCAGCAACAGGAATTGTAATCGTGGCTTTATCATTTCCAATTTTAATAATCAAGTAATACGTGTTCGGCGGGAGCAGACTTTCGAGTTTACCCTTATTCACAATCGGTTCATACAGAAGAGTCACGTCAATACCACCATCAAACTGCTTTGGATTCTTTACGAATTCTTCTGGATGAACAACTATCGCCGTCGGATCTTGATTATTCGGATCAGTAGTCAATGTATAGGAAATTTCAATGCCAGCATCGGTAATTTGCTTACCAATCAGAAGCTTATCACCTCCATTCGGGTCAACTTCGGCAGCACAGCTCTTACCACTCGACTTCCTGTATTGGAGTTTATAATGCTGGTTACCATTATCACGGAAATCGCTTCCTTTTACGCCTGATTTATCCGGATTGGCACGGAGACCACTCGTCTGCTGGATGTACATGTTCGTCTTGATATGGACGTTACTCATCGTAGTACGGCGGTCGCAGAAGAATATGTCAATAGGATATTCATCGCCCACTTCGGCATCAGGCATGAACTTATCCAAGTCTACGTAACCTGGAGCCGCAAGGTGGGTACCACCAAGGTCCACAGCGAGTTGCTTATTGATAAAGACCCAAATATCGTCATCACCACGGAAGCTGAACTTGAGGCCCTTCTTGAACTGGAACGATGCATGAGATTCAAAGCAGAAATGCTGGTTACGGCCTAAATTTTTAAGAACATCACTGTCATCTTCGCCCGTACCAGAAGACCAACGAGCAGAGCCATCAGGCTTATTATTCTTTTCAAGTAACTTCCCAACAGATGTTTCCGAATTCTGTTTATAGAAATTCCAACCAATCGGAGCCATTTGTTCGCAGGCCCAACCCCAACCGTCACCTTCGAAGGAGACATTGAGTTTGGTACGAATCTGTTTGCCTGCCGTCTCGGTAGCATTAAATTCACCGCCAGCAGCAAAGAGACCATCACATTCAATACCACCTTCCCAGCCGCCGCCATTGCAAATCAAGTCGCTCAAAGCAACGCCTTCAGTCGGATGGACAGTACGGAGACCTTCTGGAGTCCTAGTCGTCTGGTTATTGTAATCTGCGCAGAAGAAAACAGGACCTTCAGCTCTGCGCTTGTTTTCTGCAGCAGGCAAACGATCAGAAAGCATCATTGTTGCATCAGGCTCTTTTTCGGCAGGATAGAAGCCACCAGGAACCGTGTATTTAGCACCTTCCGGACCTTCGTAAGTGTCAGAATCAAATTCGAACTTACCATCGGGAGTCTGGTTAAAGACCAAGTTGACGCAGTACTTTTCGTTCACGTTCGGAGTATAGGTAAACATCGCCTTGAAAGCTTCATCGGCCTGAGCACCAAAGCATTGTTTACCCTTAGCGGTAAGTACCATGCGGCCATTGGAATCAAGAGTTGATTCCACCATACCCTTTTTCACGCCAATGCAAGGAACTTCTGCAGTACCATCACTAACAATATTATACTTTGCTGAAGGATAAAAACAGGCGTTATTCAAACAAGCTTTAGGGTTAGATTGGCAAGCTTCCTGATAATGGTTGCAAGTAAAAGCACCATGCAAAGAAGCGTCCGTATCATAAATCACAGCGGCCAATTCATAACTGCACTTGCCTTCGGCAGGCGGAATCGTTGTGTACCATCCCTTTTGATCACTAGGTAACTTAAGCGTTTCTTCTTCATCAGCCACAAAATAAAGGACATCAGAGCCAAAAAGCTCAAACTGACCGCTCAAAGGAATTGGCTCTGCGGCAGTACCTTCATCAACCCAAGAACCGCCCATACCAATAGCAGTGGCCAACTGGGGGTCAGAATCTTTATGAATAACAACACTAGTCGGAATCGGTTCATCAATATAGCGCCTGAAATACCATCCGCAATGATCAGAGTCGATTTCCATTGGAATAGACGCCTTATCGTCTTCCTTAATCATCGGAGTAGCGCTCTTCCATTCAACGGTATTTGGCAAGAAGATGTAGAAATACTTCACATCAGGAGGAGTCTTGCTTGCATACGTGATGTTTTCCTTGGCCGGATCCGGGTGAGCGGAAATCCACAATTCGCCTTTTTCGCTGAAATCATTGCAGGTAAAAAGACCTTTATTGAGCTGCATGTACTTGACATTCATTGAGTCTTTTCTAATACAATGGCCGCTATTACAGTCGTTTGTACCGGTTTCTTCAATGAAAAAGCTCTTTGCACTTTGTTGACCAATATCGGAAGTGCTAACTTTAAGCCAGTTTGCAAAATCACTCTTGGTAAACAAGGTTTTTTTCCCGTCAGAAACGACATAAGCAGATTTCCAACCATCGGGCAGCTTCAAATAAACGGTGCCCTCACATGCCAATGCAGCAAAAGCGCTCTGCGCACCGACAAGGAGCATAACACAGCCCAATACCCATAGTTTTAAGGATTTGATAGTGTTCTTCATTTTTTTTCTTTCCATTTTCGGTTCTCTCTGACCAAGCAGAACATCAAGAAGACCCCTTCTTGATATACTACACCAAACGAAATCTACTTTTTTAAATAAAAAAACGGAATTTTTTCTTTGAAATCAATGTGAAAAAAAATTTATGTTTGTAAATTAACAGTTTAATTCACAGCTTTTCAACACTGTTTGTAACCATACTTTTACAAATAAGCTTACGTAAAGTTTCGTATACAAAAATCATTTTTCTTAAGCGTATTATAGACGTATCATATGCAAATACATATTATATAGTGTTCCCCGCACCCGAAATAATTTCAGTATTCCAAAAAACAGAAACTACTTCTATATTTGTTTTTGCGTTTGTTTTTAGCGCAAGGGATTAAAGGGATTATTATGGAAGATGAAACCATCATGAGTAACGACAACACCATCCGTTTCAACCCGATGGTTATTCATCCGCACCTGATCGTGCTGTATCCGCAAAGTGAATTCGCACAGATTCCGCTCGAAAAGGGCACTGTAATTCTCGGTCGCGGGCAAGACGCCGACATCCGCTTCGACGACGAGCTTGTCAGCCGCAAGCATTGCGCCCTTTCTTTTGACGGACAAAAAGTAACTGTCGAAGACCTCGGCAGCACAAATGGCACATACGTCGACGGGAACTACGTCAGCAAGCAGATTCTCGATTCCGACAACAGGCTCCAAATCGGCAAGATGGTGTTGAAAGTCGCCTACAAGGATCCTAGCGAAGAGGCCTTTAGCCGCGAGCTTTACGAGGCCGCCACCACAGACCCGTTGACAGGCATCTTGAACCGCCAGGCGTTTATGGACCGTTCGGCAGGCGAACTCACATTTGCAAGACGCAACGATGCGCTCGTCCACACGGCAATGATTGACGTCGATGATTTCAAGCGAGTGAACGACACCTTTGGACACCAATGCGGGGACCTCGTGTTAAAGGAAGTCGCACGGTTGCTCAACGAAGGAAGACGGGATTCGGACCTGCTCGCGCGCTACGGAGGCGAAGAATTCTTGCTGCTTATGAGCGGGATTTCGCAGGAAGACGCCAAGAAGCGAGCAGAAAAGCTTAGGTCGAACATCGAACGACACATTTTTTCATGGTCCGATACGATTATTCCTGTGACAATATCCCTTGGATTGGTATCGCGCGCTAGTGTTGAAGTCACGCAGATTACAGACCTCATCGCCGAGAGCGACAAGCTACTGTACGTTGCCAAGAACTGCGGAAAGAACCAAGTAGCCGTTGGTGACTAGGTTCACGAAACGCGAAATTTCAGCCCTACCGAAAAAGGTAAAAATTTACTAACTTTGGGCGCGATGAGTGAATTTTACTCCAAACGCCTAAATTCTTTTGGCACAGCAAGCATACCAAAGCTTGTCTTGCAGTTTTCAGTTCCCGCCATTATAAGCATGTGCGTGAACGCGCTCTACAACATCGTTGACCGCTTTTTCGTGGGTCAAGGCGTTGGCAGTTTAGGCATTGCAGGCATTACCCTTTGTTTCCCGATTTGTCTTTTCATGATGGCAATGTCCATGATGGTAGGCGTTGGCGGCAACACCCTTTTTGCCATCCGCCTCGGACAAAAGAAATACATCCAGGCAAGCATCATTCTGAACAACTCGTTCTCGCTATTGATTATCATGGCGATTTTCGCCTTTACATGTGGCGAAATTTTCATGACCCCGCTCCTCAAACTGTTCGGAGCAAGCGAGCAGACGCTCCCCGTTGCCGAAAGCTACATGCGCATTTTGCTCTGCGGTGCGGCTTTCCAGACAATCGCCCCCGGCATGAACCACTTTATCCGCTCGATGGGGCACCCCAAAACAGCCATGTTCCGCGAAATCGCAGGCGCCGTGACCAACATCGTGCTGGATTGGCTATTCATCATGAAGTTCCACTGGGGCATCGAAGGCGCCGCCTGGGCAACGGTTTGTTCGCAACTAGTCGCAAGCGCTTTGATCACGCAGTTCTTCGTGAAGAAATCCTCGCCTATCAAGATTCGCTGGCGCCACATGAAACTACATGTCGCCTACGTGCGGAAGATTTACATTTTGGGCCTCCCGCCTTCTGTGATGCAGATTTGCAACAGCCTCATGAATGCCATTTTGGCATGGAGCCTCACGACATACGGCAACATCAGCATCAAGACAACTGGCGAACTTTCGGGTGGAGACCTCGCAATTTCGGCATTCGGCATCATCAATAGCGTCGTTTCAATTATCGTGCTCCCGCTCATGGGTTTTGTCCACGGCACACAGCCCATCATCGGCTACAATTACGGCGCAAAGCTCAACAACCGCGTCAAAGAGACGCTCAAATTCTCGTTCATTTATGCGGGCACGTTCATGTTCGTTTGCTGGGCCGCTGTGATGTGGAAAGCAGAAGCTTTCGTCGCACCGTTCGCCCCCAACGACATCGAATTGCAACAAGTCGCTGCGTGGGCCATGCGAATTTTCACCGCCGCATTTTTCATGATTCCCTTTGGAATGGTGTCAGGGAACTTTTTCCAAGGAACGGGAAAAGCACTGCGAGCCATGTTCCTGAACGCCTGCCGCCAAGTGATTTTGCTGATTCCGTTCTTGCTCATTCTGCCGCACTTCTTTGAATTAAAGGGAGTGTTCTTGGCGCAGCCCATCGCTGACACGGGAGCCGCATTCATCGGCATGGCCATGCTTTGGCATGAACTGAAGAAATTGAAGTAAGTTTTCCGCAAAAATACCCAAACGCGCCCCTTCACTATCCCGCGCATTGTCAAAATGCAATACATAAAAAGCATTTCTTAATAAAAATTAATCTATAAGAATATAGATTAGAATAGAAGTGTGGGCAGAATCATTCAAAGGGTTTAGAATGAAGAGTTTCTGGTTTGGTAGAATCATTCCTGTATTTTTGTCAGTCGCCTGCGCTTCTTTTGCAGCCGACTACGTTCCACCTGCCTCCGCTATTTCCAGAATCAACAGTTATCGCGGCTATTCGGAACTCACCAGCGCCGCAAACGGCATGGATATTGACCAATACGCCTACAACATGACCACATGGCAAATCAGCAATGGCGGTTTTTACAAAGCTATGGCCGACAAGTACAAGAGTGCGTATGGAGGCGGTCAAAAATCAGAATGGCGTTCAGCAAGCAACGGTGACATCGCGACCATAGACAACAACGCGACCATCCAAGAAATGCGCCTTTTGGCAATTCGCTACAAGGAAACAACGAACTCCAATTACAAAGCCGCATTCAAGACAAGTTTCAACAAGGCCGTCAATTTCCTCCTCACAATGCAACGCTCCAAGGGCGGACTTCCGCAAGTTTGGCCCAAGCGTGGAAACTACAGCGATCAAATTACGCTAAACGATAACGCCATGATTCGCGCCATGGTCACTATGATGGATATTGCGAACAAGACGTCGCCATTCGACAGCGATATCATCGACGATGTAACACGAAGCAAGATGCAAGGCGCCATGGACAAAGCGATTGATTATTTGCTGAAAGCACAAATCAAGAATGGAAACACGCTTACCGTGTGGTGCGCCCAACACGACACAAGCAACTACGCGCCCGTGGGCGCACGTGCTTACGAATTGCCCAGTAAATCCGGCAACGAATCCATGGGCGTCGTGTGGTTCCTGATGAACTGGCCAAATCAAACCGACGCCATCCAGAATGCCGTCAAAAGCGCTATCGCCTGGTACAAGAAAACCAAGCTGAAAGACAAAGCGTTCAGCAAGACCGCAGGCATTGTCGACAAGGCTGGGTCCTCATTGTGGTTCCGTTTTTACGAAGTGAACAGCGATGATTACTTCTTTTGTGACCGCGACGGCGCAAGCTCCAAGACGCAAGACTTCATGAATATTAGCGAAGAACGCCGCAAGGGCTACCAGTGGGCAGGCGATTACGGTTCTGCAATTCTGAGTGCAGAGGCCTCGTACCTCGAAGCGCTCGCTAAAATGGACGACAATTATGTTCCGCCCCCGCCTGCACCTGCGATGTGCGGCAAGGACACTTGCAAAGCGTACATCGATGGCGTGAACTTCGTGGACATCAAAGGCGTCAAGGAAGCAACCAACGCGGGATTCATTGGCGAAGGTTACGCAAACGTCGATAACGAAACCGGAAGCTATGTCACTTACGATATGACCGCAATGAAAGAAGGCAAGTACACGCTGTACATCAGTTTTGCAAATGCCGGGAGCACAGCTCGCGGATTCTCCGTAACTGTAGACGACAAGACTTTACTCGCTGACGGTAGCATGGAATCGACTGGCGCATGGACCACTTGGAAAACGCAAACCATCGAAGTCGAGCTCCCCAAAGGCCATAGCGTGCTCAAGTTCACGAGCCTTTCCAAAGACGGCATGGCAAACATTGATTTCATCGGCTGGATGAGCGAAGATTTAAAAGCGGGTAACGTTGAAATTGGTCAAACATCAATCGAAGTTCGCCGAGCAGTGCAACCGCAATCAAAGTCCGCAAGTCGCTATTTTGTGGACTTTGGACGTTCAGGGAACAGCGCTGGAACATACTTTATACGTAGCAACGGAAAAATGTTTAGATTAAATGGAGCAGCAAGGTAAAACAGCACAGGATCCAATCCCGAAACAAATCCGGAAAGACAAGCAAAGGAACGTTTTATGTTGAGAAAAAAAGCATCGGTATTTTTGTGTGCGACACTTACTTTGGCGGCAGGAGCTTTCGCCGTCGAAAAGCATGCTATTGATTTCGTAGTCGGTATCGACGGAAATTTCAAGGAAGCCATCAACAAAGCAGCCGCATCTGGCGCTAGCGAAGCAAAACGTTTCATCATCTTTTTCCCGGACGGGGAATACGAAATCACAAAGCTCACAGGCGACGAACACGGGAAATCGACATTCAGCCCATCGCACGTTTCTATCGTCGGACAATCCGTAAACAAGACTATCATCTGGAACACAACGAATACTGAAGGCATCAGCACTACCGCTACATTATACTTCCCCAAAAACAATGACATGTACATGCAAGACATCACCTTGCAAAACAGGGGCACCTATAACTCCGGTAACGCTTCGCGTCAAGTCGCATTGCAGCAGAACGAAGGCGATAAATTCATCTACAAGAACGTACGCCTGTTGAGCGGTCAAGACACATATTACACCAAGAAAGGCCGCACGTACTGGGAAGGCGGTGAAATCGATGGAACGGTAGATTTTATCTGCGGTGGAGGCGATGTTTTTTTTGAAGGGACAAAGCTCGTGATGACGCGAAACGGCGGCTACATTACCGCATCGCAAAATCCAGGAGATTGGGGCTACGTTTTCAATAACGTGACAATAGACGTGAGCAATTCCAGTTTCAACAAGACGTTCTATTTGGGCCGTTCATGGGGACGAGCAAAAGTCATATATCTCAATACGATTATGCGTGCAGAACCCACAGCCGAAGGCTGGGGCCCCGACATGAATTCCGCCCCGCAAATTTTTGCCGAGTATAATAGCAAGAATGCTAGCGGCGGCGCCATAAATACAAGCCAACGCAAGACATACTTTAACGGGGGAAAAGATCCCTCAACGGCAACAACGCTTAAGACCGTCTGGAACGCAAACGATGTTGCGAAATATACCCTCAAAAATGTACTCGGCGGAAGCGACAACTGGGAACCAAACAAACTCACAGTACAAGTCCAAGCTCCCAAAATTTCACAAGAAGGAGCAAACATCGTCTGGAACGATGATGACAAAGCCATTTGCTGGGTTGTCTTTGTGAACGGCAAGTACCACAGCAACACAACGGCAAACTCCATTGACGTTGGCAACATCGCTGCAAATTCCAAGGTGACCATTCGCGGTGCAAACTCCATGGGAGGTCTTGGCGCTTCATCAAACGAAATCACGGTCCTCGAAGCAAATGTCACCTACTATAACGCAACACTAACGCAATCCATCGGTGGCACAGTCACCATTTCCCCGAATCGCGAAAAAATTGCAGAAGGCACAAAAGTCACTGTCACGGCAGAACCGGCAACAGGCTGGAAATTCGCAGGCTGGACCGGCAAAGATGCTTCTGCAGCAGGCACGACAAATACCTGGCAATTGACCATGTCCAAGGACATCGATATCGGCGGTACATTTGAAGCCAAGGGAACATCAACGTTCCAGGCCGAAACGGGCATCGTCAATAACGCCATCATCGAAAACACCAACGCAGGTTTCGAAGGAACAGGCTACATCAACTTCGGCACCGGAAAATCAACCGTCCAAATCCCAGTCTATGTCGAATATCCTGGCGAGTACACCATGGAAATGACTTATGCGAACGGCAGCGGCAAAGCCCGCAGTCTCGCATTTGCCGCCCCCGGCACATGTACCGCAGGCATAGACGGATGCAAAGGCGCCACAACTCTTTCATTTGCCGCAACCGACAAGTGGACAGTTTGGGCAAAGGAATCTTCAACAATCACGCTTCCCAAGGGCGCAAGCTACATCACGTTCTCCATCGTTGACGGGAATGACGGACCGAACCTTGACCAAATTAAACTCACCGAAAAGAACGTCGAAAAAGGCCCAGTCTCCCTTGCCAAAATCACTCGCACCAAGGCCACGAATTTCGAGACTCGCATCTACGATACAAACGGCAAGTTGGTCCGCTACGTCAAAGGAATCGCCAACATGGCAGGCCTTGCCCCCGGAATTTACATCGTAAAAACCTTTGCAAAAGGTTATAATAAACAAACATTGGTCCAAGTCCACTAGAATTTGTTAATTTTAGGGCATGCTTGGAATTGAACAGAAAAAAGGAAATGACGATCAGTTGTGCGGCAGAATGATTGCCTATGCACGCATTTTGCCCACTCCAGATGCCGAACCCAGTGAAACGCCGTTTGACGACATGATCAAAAACGGTCTTTTGACATTGGAAGGCGATTTCCGTCAATTCGAGCACAAGCCAAGCCGCCAGGAAGTCAACAGAGCCGTTGATGCGAAATTCAACAACTTCCTCAAAACAATGGAAGAGAACGGCGTTGAGCTTCCTGAAAATGTCGACGTCGATGCCATGCGCGAACGCCTTCATGAACTTTCGAACATGGAAGTGATTCCAATTCCTGCACGCATCGGGAATTTCACCAACGAAGAAGACATCCTCAAAGAAGATGCCGACATCTATTTCATTGGTGAATTTATCGGAGCCAATCAGGCTCACTATTGCCTTACGACTCTCCCGATTTATTATCAGGCCAAGTATCGCGAACAAGTAAAGCGCCGCGAAATGGACATGCTCAACGAAGTGCTTATGCAATTCGAAGAAGGCGATTTCGTCAACACCGAAGAAATCCAGAAGGATACCGAAGAGCTTTTCCCGAAGGGCCTTACGCTCAACACGTTCATGGGCGACCTTTCGAAGCTTCTCAACGTGCGCGTGATTCCGTTCTTGTTGGCATGCAAATCAGACGGTGATTACGAAGCTCAAATCCAGCTTTTCTACACGTTCATGAAAGGTTACCCCGACCAGAAGGACATCGAAAGAATTGACAGGGCTTTAAGGGAACTCCGCAAACAAAGCGACAGCATCGAAGCACGCAACCTGCTCGAACTCAGCTGCAAGCGTATCAGCGCCATTTACAACGAAGACACGCAGCTCGCTAGCGAACTCTCGAAACAAATCGAGATGATGGAAAAATAAGTTTAAGGTCCGCAAACAAGCGGACCTTTTTCACATGCCAATCTTTTAGCGATGTATCGCTAAAAGATTATTCTTTCACGAGGAATCCTGCAACCGATTTTTCACGGATAAAGGTTTTCTTTGCGACGTCTTGAACATCGGCTACATTTACCTTATCCAAATTATCAGCCCAGTTGAGGAAGAGTCGATAATCACCATAGACTTCGTACCAACCGAGCATGGTCGCCACGTTCTCCATATCCGTCAAGTTGCGAATAAGGCCAGCATAAGCGCGGTTTTTAACTTTCTGGAATTCTCGTTCGCTCACTTGCTCTTTTTTGAGCTTTTCAAGTTCTTCCCACACAATGCTTTCGACTTTTTCGCGGTTAGCATTTGGACGAAGACTTACACGGACAGAAAATTCAGAGATATATTTGTTCGGGCTGTTGCTTGCACTCACGCCTACAGCAAGCTTTTCTTCCTCGACAAGACGCTTATAGAGCCTACCGGAACGGCCATTCAAAACGCCTTCGGCAATATCAAGCGCATAAAGAGTGCTATCGCCCACTGCAGGTGTTTTGAAGACAAGCGTATAAAGGTTCGGCGCATCCTTACGTTTCACAACCAAGCGCTTTTCGCCAGCCTGCTCCGGATCACGAACGGTAAGCGCAGGGAATGCATCACCCGTAGGTATCGGACCAAAATACTTCTTGATTAGCGACATCGCTTCAAGCGTATCCAAATCACCGGCCATTACGAGAATTGCGTTACGCGGCTTGTAATACTTGCGGTAATGTTCATCCGCCTGTTCACGTGTCAGATTTTCGATATCGCTGGGCCAGCCAATGGTCGGCACACGGTATGGGAACGCTTCGTAAATCATCGAATTGAGGGTTTCATAGAATCGGCCTGTCGGGCGGTCATCATAGCGCATGCGGCGTTCTTCGCGAACAACTGAACGTTCTGAATAAAACTCACGGAGCACGGCATTCTGCATACGGTCAGATTCCAGCCACATAAAAAGTTCAATTTTATTCTTGGGAAGCGTCACTGTATAGGCCGTGAGCAAGTCACTCGTGAAAGCGTTGAGGCCCGTACCGCCAGCAGCTTGATATGCGCCCCACAGCTCATCCTTCACAAATATTTTGCGGTGTTCGTTGACCACAGAATCATGTTCTGCGCTCAGCTTTTTTAATAAAGCCGTATCGTTCGCCAGTTTTGCAGGGCGAATCAAAGCCTGCAAAGAATCCTGAGTAGCCATGAACTTGGCATCGGCTATGCTATCCGAAATGCCAACCTTTTTCGTTCCCTTGAACAACTCATGTTCCAAAATATGAGCAAGCCCTGACTTGCCCGGAACTTCGTGGACAGAACCTGTTACGTAAAACAAGCGGAAACTCACTGTAGGTGCTTGTTTATTGGGGTACAAAAGCACCGTGAGCCCGTTATCCAGGACTTCTTTATGAATGGGCAGATTCACTGCCGCCACAGACGTTCCAGCAAGCAAAGCCGGGACCAAGGCACAGCCTAAAGCAATACGTGCAAAAAGATTTTTCATACTAGATAATTTACTAAAAAAATAATGGAGATTCCCGCTCGGGGACGGGAATGACAGTACAAAAGCGGGATTGTCGATACAAAAAAAAGGGGCTTACGCCCCTGATTTTACTTCAAGCGGATTCTCTTCGTTTTTACGAGCTGTCCACCAGATTCCAGCGTTGCGATGACAAACATCTTTCCGCGAATGGAATTCATCTGAATTTCACAGAAGTCTCCATTGAATGTTTTTGCCATAAGCAAAGCACCGTTTGCATCGAAGAGATTCAATGTTTTGCGGCCTGCAAAATTCGCATTGACCTTCAAAACACCATCAGTCGAAACGAAACGCACCAACGGAGCCAAAGCCAATTTTTTCTCCAACGAAACCGGTTCCGATGACGAGCTCTCGACCAGAGCGCTAGAACTTGAAAGCGTAACAGCACTCGAAGAGCTTACAGCAACCGATGAACTAGAGCGAACCACAGAAGACGAAGAACGCTTTGTCGAACTACTCGACTTCACGGAACTGCTCGACGCCACCGACGAAGAACTCACGCTAGAGGATGAAACAGTTTTACTCGACGAAGATTTTGCAACACTCGAAGAAGACTCAGGCGATACCGGAGACACACGGTTTCCACGAGTTTCGAATTCTACATGGTCATCCACAATTTTAATATTATAGACTTCAAGGCCAAGACTATCGCCGCTCCACGTTACAAATCCATTAAAGCTATTAACTCTATTCGTCGGGAATGCATCGTCTTTAACGGTATAGCCATCAGCCTTACCATCAGCTTCGATCAAGTCTACGCGCATGGGATCCGATGAGTTGACTTCGTTGTACAACCAAGCATACCTGTCATAATAAATATGCCATATCAGCATTCCCTGATTCGGAAGGCCTGTGTCAAAATCTTTTTTCAGACGAAAATCGACAAAGTAATATTCATTATCGTTTTTCGAGGTCAACACCAAGCCGTCATTTTCTTGAACAGCATTTAAGATAAACGTTGTATCCGAAATTTCCAAACGGCGAGGTTCGAGCCAACCCAAGCTAAAGCGTTCAAAAGCCGACAAATTCGCAGGCGAGCAAGACGTGGAATAGTTTTTATTCTGCGGGCAGTTGTAAGAGCCAGCATCCATCAAGTCCCAAGCACCTGGCGTATAGCGAACCTTTGTACGCGATTCGTTGACACTAATATCATAGTGGTCCTGCAAACCAAGAACATGGCTAAACTCATGGCAGAATGTACCAATACCATTTAAAGCGTCTGTACTTTTGCGGTACAAATACGCCTGGCCATCAATTTCTGGAGAGCAGGCATAACGGTACATGGACATATTGCGCGTAAGACGCTTGCTTACGTTGTAGGAATGGGGCCAAATGGCAGTTTGCACATCGGTATCCGCAGAACCGACACCCGCATAAATCATATAGACAAAATCGACAATTCTATCGTTGTCGCTATCATAAGGTGTAAAATCGACACCCGCCGCCACAAGAGAATCCATCGCTTCGCTGATGGCGTTGACTGCACCTGCCGCGATGTTATTGGGATCGACCATGGCGCCATACGAATCGCGTTTACCCTTAAGCGTCACGGGGCCAAACACGTCAAATGTAGGGCGGTATTTTCCAGAAGAATTCAAAATAAAGAAGTCTCTGGCACTACCTTTCATATAATAATTTGAATAGCCTTCTTTATTGAGGAAATCGTGGTATTCCTCATTGGCGTTATCGCGTTTGAACTTTACATCGCTGAACTGGACAAGGACAACAAGTCCGTGAACATCGCCCTCTTTTTTTACAGAATTTAAAGTCGGTCGAGTTGGGGTATTGGTATTTTTGGATCCTCCGCCCCCGCCCCAAGCATTGGCCTGCATGGGAGACGAGGAGCGAAGCACCTGGGGCTCGGATTCGCGCTGTTCCTCAAGCTGTTTTAGGCGTTTTTCGCGGAATTTTTGAAGAATTTCACGAGAATTGCGTTTTTTCAGGAAATTTTTCTCTTTTTCGCTGCGTTTGGACTTGGCATGAACCCTCATCCCAGTCTTTTTGCCATGTTCATCGGCATAGTTCCAATAGCCATTGGAATCGCGCACCACAAGCACGCTATCTTCACCTGTTACGGTATAGTTGAAGTGTTCGTTTCCAACTTTTCTGATTTCCACCACGGAACCATCCGGTTGCGTAGATTTAATCAAGAACGGAGCTGCTTTAATAGCCCACGTCGAAGCAGAACCCACTAAAGAACTGATTAAAAGACATTTCCACAATCTCATACCATAAACATATACTATTATATGGAACTCGCTCAATTTTGAACGTTATTTTTACATTTTTTCCGTTGACAGAACAGCAATAAACGGCTAAAAACGCAAAAAATGTGAGGAATATTACATTTTGGAGAGCGCAAGCAGCACTGCACCGCCAAGAATAACCGACGTTGCGATTCCCAGCTTAATCCTCTCCGGTTTTGTATGGTATTCATGGAACACAAGGACGCCCCAAAGCAAGTTCACCAACAAATTTAATTGAGTGAGCGGATAACCGACCGCATAACCCAAAGCGCCCTTTGTATCGATAGCCCAAAAGCAACCATGCTGCCCAACCATCCACAAGAGTCCCATCAAAATAGAGACAACGGAAGGGGCCAAGCGAAATTCAAAAATCGCACGACGCTTTATACACAAAATTCCAACCAAAAGTTGCGCAGCGATAAAAATACCAATCGTGAAAGAGCTCATGAATTCGAGTAAAGGAATCTCTGTAAACTTGTAAGGAATCAGAAACAAGCCGAAAACAGTTCCAGCCAAAAGCGAGCGCCAGTTTTTTAACAAATTTCCTTGTGAAGGTGCAAGTAGTTTGAGGCCCCAAAGTAACAGCAAAATCGCAGGAATCGAGAAATAAAGCAGCGTTTTTTCAGCAAAAATCAATACGCCACTCAAGAACGAGGCAAGAATGCTCATTCCCATGGAGCGTACCCCGGCACCCGCCAAATCTTCGGTTTGCACCGCCCAAAAGCAGAAAGCGCCACCGAGCACCCAAAGGAATCCGCAAAGAATCCCCACGGGCTGAACGCAGAAAGAATCGGTCAAGAATGAGACGACAAGTTCACCAACGACGGCACCAACCGCCACGCAAGAAAGGTACGCCCAAGAGGAAAACTTCGGCCAAACTTTAAGCGGGACCATGTAAGTACCAAACGCCAAAACGGCAAGAACAACGCCAATGTAACTATTTCCCAATGCAGAACCCCGCAAAAATCTTTTGTAAAACATCCTCGGACGAAATTTCGCCCGTTATACTCTGGAGTGCACGACGCACCAACTGCATTTCAAACGCCAACAGTTCCACCGCTGGGTTCGTACGGATAAGCGAAAGGGCACGATCAATTCCCGTAAGAGCCTCTTCGAGGCAAGTCTTTTCGCGTTCACTTGTAATCCAAAGGTCTTCGGCATTTTCCATTTTCTTGAACAGCGAAGCGTTCATGGCTCGCTTGAGTTCATCGAGCCCCGCACCCGTTTTGGAAGAAACGCGAATTGAATTGGCGCTGGGAAATTCGTTACACTCAGGATGACACGGCGCAAGGTCGCTCTTCGAGTAAACGACGAGGTCGGGCTTATTGTCACCCTGGAACATAGTGATAGGGTCCTTGCTCTTGGTTTCTATCGGTCGGCATTCGCCTCCCTCTAGAATGACATCATGACGGCCATCAGTATCGTCCACGACAAGGATTTTCATGTCGGCTTCGGCGAGGATTTCGCGGCTTTTTTCCATGCTGAGCGCATCGAGCGCATCAGTCGCCTTTTCTGCAATTCCGGCAGTATCTACGAGGCGGATTTCACCGCCATCCAAAAATAAGCGGACTTCGACAAAATCCCGAGTCGTCCCAGGAATGTTACTTACGAGAATACGGTCTTCGCCGAGAAGCGCATTGACAAGGCTAGACTTGCCCGCATTCGGAGTGCCATACAAAACGGCAAGCGGCAAACGGCTTACCGCAGCCTTGCCCCTAAAACTGTTCAAAATCGACAGCACGCTTTCGCGGATGGCTTCGAGCTTAATACCCCAAGTCGCGTAATCCGGGTCGGCTTCTTCTTCAGCAAAATCGACATCAAGTTCAAGGCGCGCCGAGATGTCCATGACCTGTTCCGTAAGCGTCTTGACTTTTTTCGAAAGGGCGCCGCCCAAAAGACGATGAGCATTCTTGAGTTCATCGCGATTCGCACTGTGGATTACATCAGCAACGGATTCCGCCTGCACCAAGTCCATTCGGCCATTCAAAAACGCACGACGCGTGTACTCGCCGGGCTCGGCAAGGCGAACGCCATCAACACTTTTAATGACTTGAATCAGCTCGCGGACGATAATCGGATTGCCATGCGGATAAAGCTCTAAAACGTCTTCGCCGGTGTAAGAATTCGGACCTTCAAAGAAAATGTAAAGGAGGCTATCGATAACTTGCGCAGTCGCACGGTTTCCATCCACCACCGTTCGAAAGTCCCTTGCGGTCGCCAATTTCGCTTCGCGAGGCTTTACATTCTTGAAAGCAGCCTCACCGAAAAGCAGGCGAATCACTTCACGCACCTTAGAACCGCTAACACGAATAGCAGCTACGGCACTCACGCCGGCCGGAGTCATCGGGGCAACAATCGTCTGGGAATCCATATAATGAAAGATAGTAAATTGTAATTGGTCATTAGTCAATGGTCATTGGTCAATAGTCATCAAGCGTTTCCACATCTAATTACTAAATTCTCCAGCAACTAATAACTATTAACTAGCAACTACGATATGAGCAAGTTTAAACTTATCTCCCGTCCCATCGGCACCGTCGAGTGCTACGTTTTGCAGCGCGACGACGGCGCTGAATTTGAAATTTTAAGTGGATACGGCGCAGGCCTCAACGCTTGGCGCATTCCCGACGCCAACGGCAATCTCACCGACCTTCTTTTCGGTTACCGCGAAGGCGACGACATCTACAAAATCGGCCCGGACACCAACGCCGGTTGCAGACTAGCCCCTTTCCCGGGACGCGTCGCTTACGCAAAATTCAAGTGGCACGACAAGGAATACCAACTCGTGAACAACGTGAGCTGGGCACCGCATGCCCTCCACGGTTTTTTGCAGAACCAGAAATGGGAATTCAAAAATTTCGAGACCCATGACGACCCCGGACACGAACATTGCACCATTAAATTTTCATGCGACTGGCCGGGAGCTTTCGCCGGTTTCCCATTTCCGTTCCGCGCCACCAACAGCATAACATTCACCGGCAAGGAAGTTCAAGTCGCATCTATCGTCGAGAACATCGGAGACAAGCCCATGCCCTATTCCGAAGGATGGCACCCGTATTTCTCACTCGGCGAAAAAATAGACACGCTCACGCTCAAACTCCCGCCTTCAAAACTTGCAGAACTCGACAAAGCTGATATCCCGACCGGCCAATACCACGAAGACACTCGATTTGTAGGTGGTCGCCAAATCGGTGACGAGTTCATCAACGACTGTTTCTGCATCGCCTCCCCATCAGATTCAAGAAACATGACACCCGTTGCAGATCTAGAAGGCAAGATCGGGCGCATCACGATATGGCAATACACCGGTAGTGAGAACTACAACGCCCTCCAGATTTACACACCACCAAATCGCATGAGCATTGCCATCGAGCCCATGACCGCCGAACCCGACGCATTGAATCATCATCGTGGACTCATCGTCATCCCGCCCGGCGAAACAAAGATGTTCATGTACGGCATAGAATTTTACTCGAAATAACGAATTAATAAAATTTTTGAGAACATTTCAGTCGTTTCAAACAAGTCAACAAGTAAACAAAACTCCGTAAAAACGGCTAAATTTAAGCAAAATCAGCAAGTAAACATATTTTTTCCTTCCAAGCAAAAATGCTATTGCATTTTTGCTTTTTCTAATATATTTTGAGAACATAAAATACAAGGAGTGAACATGGGATTCAAAAAGGTTTTCTTAGCATGCACCCTATCCGCAGCATGCTCCGCTTTTGCAGCTCAGTACGAAGCCGAAAGCGCAACCCTTTCCGGGGACGCAGCCATTGGTAACAGCACAGCAGCTTCTGGCGGCAAATACGTCAAAATGAACGGTGGCGACATCACATTTTCCAAAGTCGTGGCCGAAAAAGCAGGCAAGTACACCATCGTCATCCATTACATGAACAATTACGGTGGTTCCAAGATCAACAACGTCGAAGTTGGCGGAGCCTCCTCTGCAGTCACGTTCGATGTAACCGACAAGGGCAAATTCGTCGATGTCGAAACCGTCATGAACCTCGCCGCCGGCGAGAACACCATCGCCATCACCAATAGCTGGGGCTGGATCGATGTGGACTACATCGAAATCAAGGGCTACGAAGCAAAGGCATTCAATCTCTGCAACGCTCCGGTAACCAAAACCGCTACCCCGTCCGCAGTCAAGCTTTACAACTTCCTCGTCAACAACTTTGGCAAAAAGACCATTTCCGGCGTGATGACCGGTAACATGGACGCCTATACCGTGGGCGACTTCACCCAGCACGAAGACGTTCAGGCCGTGTTCACGGCTGGCGGCAAGTACCCCGCTCTCGTCGGAGTGGACCTCATGAACGCCACCGGCGGAGACAAAAACAACGCCTGGTTCCAGGAATACACCAAAAAGGCCATCGACATCGCCAAGACCACGTGGAAAAAAGGCGGTATCCCGGCATTCACATGGCACTGGCGCCCGGGTGAAGAAACCGACTTTTACGTAAAAAGCGCCCGCAAAGAAGGCGAAACATACACCGAATTCGACTTCACCGAAGCTTTCGTGACCGGCACGACCAATTGGGACACAGTCTCGACCGCCTACAAGGCTCTCATCGCCGACATCGACCTCGTCTCTAAAATCTTCCTTGACTTGCAGAAAGAAGGCATCGCCGCCATCTTCCGCCCGCTCCATGAATCCGGCGGAAACTGGTTCTGGTGGAGCACGCATACCGGCAAGCAGTTTGCAGCACTTTACCAGTTGCTCTACGAACGCATGGTATTCACGAACGGCGTAAACAACCTCATTTGGGACTTTAACCCGAAGGACGCTGCTACAATGTCCTGGACCCCGGGCGAAACCTACTATGATGTTTTGAGTGTCGACATTTACAACAGCGCCAACGACCATCAGAGCAATAGCTCCGCATTCATCGACCTCACAAACAAGGCTGGCACAAACAAACTCATCTCGCTCAGCGAAAATGGCCCGATTCCTGACGTCGACAAGATGTACGAAGATGGCGCCACATGGAGCTGGTGGATGCCGTGGTACGAATCCCCGTCTTGGGGAGGCGGCTACGTAAGCCAAACCGCTGCAAGCGTATGGCAGAAGAACCTCGCCGACGAACGCATCATCACGCTCGACAAAATGCCCGGCTGGGACAACTACAACGAAGCCGCAGCCGTAACAAACGTATGCCCGACCTCTACCGCCAACGCCAAGTTCGGCGCAGACACCACCAAGGCAAACCCGGAAAACGTGGACCTCGTCATGGGCGTGACCTACAAGGCCATCAACGATAGCGGCGCCAACATCGAATTCAAAAAGATCCCGAATTTGACCGGTGCAACGAGCATCTCCGTGTCCATCGAAAACCAGGGTTCCGGTGGCGAAATGAACGGCATCTGGATCGGCATGGCATTCGTCCGCGACGGTTCCAAGGACAAGGCTTGGACCTGGGAACAGTCCCCGTCTGACGGCTGCTGGCTCAATGACGGTGCAAAAAAGACCTGCGAATTCGACATAAGAACGTACACCGACGACGCAGGCGTTGAACACCCGATGGATTTGGACAAACTATTCTCCGTCACATTCATCTTGGCTGGCGCAAACGGCTTTGAAGGCACTGTGCTCTTCGACAACATGGTGACTGACAACGGCATCATCATCAACGGATTCAACAAAAAAACCGAACTCTTCACCGCCGCAGACCAGAGCAAAGGCCACATCGAAAGCATCGTGCTCTTAAACAAAGATGGCTCACCGATTTCAAGCGCCCTTAAACCGATTGCAATAGCAAAGAACTCCGGCCTCCGCGTACACAACGGTAATGTCGCGCTGACGGCAAGCAAGGCAGGTTTTGCAAGTATCGACGTGTTCAACATGAACGGCAAGCGCATCGCAACGCTCTACCGCGGCACCCTCAGTGCAGGCGAACATTCATTCAGCCTCCAGAACATCGCCAAGGGTCAGTACATTATTCGCGCAAAAGGCGTGGGCATCGCAGCCACCAAGCCGATTCTCATCAAGTAGATTATAACACATAAAGCTAAATACACAAAGGTGACCGTAATCGCGGTCACCTTTTCTTTGCGGGGAAAACTACAAAGCCTTAACTTCTTCTTCGGTAAGGCCCGTAAATTCCGTAATTTCTTCAACAGGCTTATTCTTGGCTTTCATTTTCTTAGCTATTTCACGAGTATTTTCAGACACATGTTCAGCAATCTTCGCGTTGATTTCATCCGCGAATTCCTTGAATATGCCAGGTACCATGACTATGTGATCCCATCTATCGTGATGCATTTTCTGATAAGCCTCGAATTCTTTTTTACTGAATAGCGTGCAAAACGAGCGTCGCAGAAAAATGCTTGCATTTTTCTATGACCGAGTGCAGCCGCGGACGCCTTTGGCGTCAAATCTAGATACTCGTGAACTCTCCGTCAACTGTTTGAATTTCTTGTCAGAAAACTCTTCAGGGAGCTCCCGCAGCTTATCCAAATAGCGAAAAAAGAACAGCCATTTGCTAAGATTATCCTTGCCGATAAAGAATGGAACCTTCGAAAGTTCAATAATCGTATAGTTATACGCATCCATAATCTGTTCGCCGGTTTCCAAATCCAAAGTCGTAGCGCGGTGAACAATTCTATTGTCATTTTCAAAAATGCGATATTGCGCAAGCGCAATGACATAGGTCGGCTTAACATCATAATTCCAATCGCCAGGCTCCGCCTGATTTGCGACAAGTTCACTCGCATAGAACGCAAGACGTTTCAAGAAGTTGTCCATTTCACGAATCTGAACTTCAATTTCTATCAAATTTCCAGCATCGT
>Ga0310786_10001383_pt1 | contig 39049 bp, 26 predicted proteins | sample AusTroGonzalo_MG_FD_203881 | JGI IMG/M metagenome (GOLD analysis project Ga0310786, IMG submission 203881) | Bovine rumen microbial communities from tropical cattle in Woodstock, Queensland, Australia - Gonzalo_03 (v2) (version 2) | ecosystem: Host-associated > Mammals > Digestive system >... | reverse complement strand
TGGAGACTGCCCGTTGCCGAACTCTGAACAGCGAAGGTGTTGTACTTCGTTGCTGTCAGGTTACGTCCCCACAGGCTGATGACGGCCTTGCCCAGTGCGTAGTCGACATGGGCGCCCAGGGTGGCATGGAGTTTCTGCGAATAGCTGTTGGCTTCGTCCCAGAAAATCTTTCCCTGACCGGCCACGTTGGCACCGAAGGTCAGGCGGCCAGTGGTGTAGTCGGCGGCCAGGCTGAACGTATGGCGAGGCACGAAGGGAACGTAGTTGTCCTTGTAGTCCACGGCCACGTTGGCACCGTCTACCTTCACGCTGTCAATGTACTCCTTGAACACGGCACGCGTAAAGCCGTAGCCAGCCGTCCAGTGCAGACGGTTGTCAAAGGCCGAGCCGCGTAACGACAGTTCCACGCCACAGCTGCTGCTACGGCCGGCGTTGACCATCATACGGCCGAAACCGTAGTTGCCGGCCATGACGGAGAGCTGCTGATTACGAATCTGCATGTAGAAGCCGGCAAAGTCAGCCTGCAGCTTCCCGTCGAAGAGGTTCAGGTGTGCGCCGAACTCATAGTTCCATGACTCCTCAGGCTTATAGCTGATAGTCTGGGCGATGTTGACGTAGTCAAGACCGCTGTGCTCGATGACCATGTCGCCACGGGCTGTCTGCGCCTTGTCCTGAAGTTCAGACTGCAGGATGTCGCTGAACATCTGGATGTTGTAGCCGCCGGCACGATATCCTTTCGATACCGTCGCATATATATTGCTGTTGTGTTGGTCAAGTTGGTAGCTCAGTCCCACCTTAGGCAGCAGCTGGTCAAAGCTGTTGTGCTCCTTATGGCTGAGCAGTGAGGTGACGCTGGCCTTTACGTTCGTACCCATCACATTCTCGTCGAGCGTCATCAGCGCACTGGTGTTGTAGTCGATAGACACCTGGCTGATGTCGTAGCGCAGGCCGAGGGTAGCCTTCAGGCGACTGCCGAGATTGAACGATGACTCATGGAACACAGCATAGTTGTCCTGAGGTGTACGGAACAAACCAGGAATCGTGGCCAGCTCCATCGTGATGTGACAGCCTCCGGCACGCTCAATCATGGCCTTGGCGGCCTCCATACCCATGCGTTTCGCCATAGAGTTCAGCATCCCGTAGTAGGCATAGTCTTCGATGGTCTTCGACAGGTAGGCGTTCATCGCCGGATCGAAATAGACAGGCGCATCGGTGCGCAGTCCCTGGTGAGAGTAGTAGGTTCCGAAGGTCCAGTTCCAGAGACGCTGGGGCTTGCTCTTCAGCGACAGCTCATGCGTCGTGGCGTTCATCAGCTGAGCCTGCTCCATGTGCAAGTAGTCGGCAGGCATGTAGTCGATGTCCATCAGCATGTCGTCCTTCAGGTACTGCCAGCTGCCGGCGTAGTGGGCTGTGGCCCAGTCGCCTTCATACTCCATGGTGAGGCCTGTCGTCAGCATGTGGCGCTGATAGTTGCCTTGGCGGTTCGTGGCGGGATCGGCCACCTCACTAGTAGCCTGGTCCAGTTCGCCATAGGGGAATCCGTTCTGCTTCACCCACTGGTAGTCGGCCAGTACGCCCAGGGTGAGACGGTCGTTGGGGTGCCAGGCCAGTCTGATACGTCCGCCGGCCTCGTCGGCCTTGTCGGCGCGTTCGCCTGTGGTGCTGTTCTCGAAGAATCCGCGCTGACCGTCATAGAAGGCTGCCACTGCCAGTCCCAGACGGTTGTTCAGACGGCTGTAGTTGGCCACCTCGGCACGACGGGTAAGTCCCGTGCCGATGCTCAGCAGTACGTCGGTGCCCTGATAGAGCAGCGGGTTCTTTGTGTACAGACGCAACAGACCGCCCTCGCTGTTCTGGCCGTAGAGGGTTCCCTGAGGGCCGCGTAGCACGTCGGCACGCTCCAGCTGGAACATGGAGAGGTTGTGCATACTCTTGTTGACCAGCGGGATGTTGTCGACATAGACGCCAACAGCCGGGCTGTTGACACGGGAGCCGATGCCGCGGACATACATCGACGACGTGTAACGCGAACCGTATGCCGGCATGACGAACGATGGGACGTACTGCGACAGGTCGCGGACGTCACGGACATTAAGAGAATTGAAATCCTGAGAACCGAAAAGTGTAGAGCTGACGGGCTGGTGGCGCAGCAGGTGCAGGTCCTTCGGCTGCGACACGACGACGACCTCGTCAAGGTCTACTACATGACTACTGTCTGTCACCTCTGCGGCACGCAGGCCGGTCTGGCCAGCGAGACAGAGAGAACAGACAGTAATCCATAGAAATCTTTTTACCATAATGTTATCTTGTGTTATTTTGTCTTTGCGGGTGCAAAGGTACGCCTTTTCTGCGACATACACAATCCTTATTTATTAGGAAAAATACACAAGACGTTGCCGCCAGTACTGCTGGCAGGCCTTTTCGCACGGTTAGCCCACCTGACTGCCGGGCTTCACGTCCTTGGTGGTGGTCACCACGCTGAGGCTCTCGTCGGCATCGACGGCAGAGAGAATCATACCCTGGCTCTCTATGCCCATCATCTGGCGCGGGGCGAAGTTGGCCACGAAGAGGATGCGCTTGCCGATGAGCTCCTCGGGGTTCTCATAGAACTGGGCGATACCCGAGCAGATGGTGCGGTCGGTGCCGGAGCCGTCGTCGATGGTGAACTGCAGGAGCTTCTTCGACTTCTTCACCTTCTGACAGTCCTTGACCAGGCCCACGCGGATGTCGAGCTTCTCGAAATCCTCGAACGAGCAGGTCTCCTTGATGGGAGCGGCCTTGTAGGCAGCAGCCTCGTTGGCCTTCTTCGTGGCCTCGAGTTTGTCGAGCTGCTTCTGGATGATGTCGTCCTCAATCTTCTCAAACAGCAAGGCGGGCTCACCCAGCTGGTGTCCGGCCTTCAGCAGGTCGGTGCTGCCCAGCTGCTCCCACTCGAACGTGTCGATAGCAAGCATCTCGCGGAGCTTCTTCGAAGAGAACGGCAGGAACGGCTCGAAGGCGATGGCGAGGTTGGCCGTCAGCTGCAGGCAGATGTTCAGGATGGTCTCGCAGCGCTTGGGATCCGTCTTCCACACCTTCCAAGGCTCACACTCCGTGATGTAGCGGTTGCCGATGCGGGCGAGGTTCATGGCCTCGAACTGGGCATCGCGGAACTTAAACTGCTCCAGCAGCGCCTCCACCTTCTCTTTCACGTCCTTGAACTCTTCGAGGGCTGCCTTGTCTACATCCTGCAGTTCGCCACAGGCGGGCACGACGCCGTCCCAGTATTTCTTCGTCAGCTGCAGGGCGCGGTTCACGAAGTTGCCGTAGACGGCCACCAGCTCGTTGTTATTGCGATCCTGGAAGTCCTTCCAGGTGAAGTTGTTGTCCTTGGTCTCGGGGGCGTTAGCTGTCAGCACATAGCGCAGCACGTCCTGTTTGCCTGGCATGTCCACGAGATACTCATGGAGCCAGACGGCCCAGTTCCTTGAGGTCGAGATCTTGTCGTTCTCAAGGTTCAGGAACTCGTTGGCGGGCACGTTGTCGGGCATGATGTACTTGCCGTGAGCCTTCATCATCACGGGGAAGATGATGCAGTGGAACACGATGTTGTCCTTGCCGATGAAGTGTACGAGGCGCGTGTCCTCATCCTGCCACCACTTCTCCCAAGAGCCCCACTTCTCGGGCTCCTTCTCGCAGAGCTCCTTGGTGTTCGAGACGTAGCCGATGGGCGCGTCAAACCATACGTAGAGCACCTTGCCGTCGGCTCCCTCTACGGGAACGGGGATGCCCCAGTCGAGGTCGCGCGTCATGGCACGCGGCTGCAGGTCCATGTCGAGCCACGACTTGCACTGGCCGTAGACGTTGGAGCGCCACTCCTTGTGACCCTCCAGGATCCACTGCTTCAGCCACTCCTGATACTCGTTCAGCGGCAGGTACCAGTTCTTCGTCTCCTTCATCACGGGCGTGGAGCCGCTGATGGTCGACTTCGGGTTGATGAGCTCGGTGGGACTCAGGTCGCGTCCGCACTTCTCACACTGGTCGCCGTAGGCACCCTCGTTGTGGCAGTAGGGACACTCGCCCACGACGTAGCGGTCGGCCAGGAACTGCTTGGCCTCCTCGTCGTAGAGCTGGGCGGTGGTCTTCTCAACGAGCTTTCCCTCGTCGTAGAGCTTCTTGAACCACTCGGCAGCAAACTTGTGGTGCGTCTCCGAGGTGGTACGGCTATAGATGTCGAACGAGATGCCAAACTCCTCGAACGAGTCCTTGATCATCTTGTGGTAGCGGTCGACGACGTCCTGCGGTGTGATGCCCTCCTTGCGGGCACGCACGGTGATGGGCACGCCGTGCTCATCGCTACCGCCGATGAACATCACCTCGCGCTTCTTCAGTCGAAGGTAGCGCACGTAGATGTCGGCAGGCACGTAGACGCCGGCCAGGTGACCTATGTGCACACCGCCGTTAGCGTAGGGCAGTGCCGAGGTCACGGTTATTCTCTTGTAGTTCTTCTGTTCCATGTCTTTTCTTCTTTTTTTCTTTCAGGCTGCAAAGGTACGAATAAGTGAGGGAAAACGCAAATTTATTTGCAGTTTTCCGAACGGGAGTGCCTAAAAACATCGTTTAAAGGTACGAATAAGTGAGCACAATACAAAACAAAAATCGCTTTTTGTTTTTATTGTCGAACGGAAGTACCTTCGAGCAACGCTCAAAGTACCAAATAAGTGAGGGAAAACAATCTTATTCTGCAATGGGACGGACGGAATCCCCGCCCGCTCTGTCGCAAGGGCTCATCCTAACATGACTTTCGCTGAAGACGAATTGGTATGCGTCGTTCGTATTGTTAGAGCGCGTCGTGGACGACGTGGAGGTCCAATAGGCACCACTGCGGTTAACGTAGTTCGTTTCATAATGCCAGGCGCTACCACCGGCGGGCAGAAAAACGGAATTGCCATTAGGCCCTGTGAACCTACGTCCCTTTACACGTTTATAGGTAATCCACCTGCTTTTGCATTTCTCCTTGAGCAGTTCCATCTGTTCTTTCGTCGGCATCCGCCAGTTTTCTCCCCACTTCACATGAGCAACATCATACTGAGTACCGGAGATGTCATTGCCAATATCCAGATACCCTCTGTAGCGCTTGTACCCACAATATTTATAATCATAATCATCATAAATCGCTTTTTCTGCTGTTTCGCCCCAAGAATAAAGACCGCCATACTGTTCGGGAGCGGAAGCACCAATGTTGCAACAGGCGAACTTCACGCCAATGCCCAGGTCAATGGCATGAGGATGGTTGGAGTCCGGGCATGACTGGGCAAAAATAGTAGACATAACAGAGAGAAAAAGAACAAGCATCGTCAAGATTCGTTTCATAGGCATTCTTTTTTATCGCATTCTCCGAGTTCTTGTTTGACGTTGCAAATATAGTAACATTTTCTTTATCAACAAAATATTACCTCAGAAAAATGATCAGAGCGCCGTCCTCCGATTAATTCCTTGAAAAGCTTACCTTTAGCCGTCTAAAGCTTACCTTTTCGCCTCTAAAGCTTACCTTTAGCCCTCTAAAGCTTACCTTTTCGCCGCTAAAGGTCACCTTTAGAATCCTAAAGCTTACCTTTAGCTCTGAATTTTCTAGAGAATTCAAACCTAAAGACCAGCTTATTTCCGAATAAGCTTACCTTTTCACAGCTAAAGTGCCACTTTACAGAAAAAAGTCGCCACTATACGCGCGCGTACACACATGACTGAAAAATACTCACACCCGGCGCACCCGACACACTTAGAACCGCTGATCTCGTTCTCCCCTCCAGCACTTCGGGAGGGGCTGGGGGTAGTTTCTAGGTGTGTCGGGTGTGCCGGGTGTTACCACTTTTCTCGTTTCCCCATGTTTTTTCTAATAATTTCTGGTAATTTCCTTTAGATATAATACCGAACGAGATGATTAATAAAATTTCTTTCCAACAGTCTCAGTACCAGCTGTTAACAACTTTAGGATTTGACGTGTCAGGGTGTTTCCCTTGGAGGTTACTGATCTTTTCGCTATCTTTGCACCCACAAGATACGAACATACAAAAGATTTGAATGAAAGCACGCAGCGGCGTGCATACGACTTCGGCTCTGACGGTTCTGGTCGCCGTCATGAACTGAGGTCCAGACCAGTGTAAGAAAAGCAGTTACTGCCGCTGTGACCAGCATCGGCAGCAACTGCTCATGTCGATAGAATTACACAGCAGGGCGGTTCCCGTGTGTACTTTAGTTTTCAATATTCAAACACACTTTCGCCGTAATGTTTATGCCATGACATAGGGACGACAATCCTTGACGGGAGACTGAAAGAGGAAATGGCGGGAGCTACGGAAATCTGCAATCCATAATAGTGACCAGAGGATGTTGAAATAGGACAGACTCCCTCGAACACCTGCTCACCATCGGTTTCAGCCTTATACTGACCAATGACGTGACTTTCAACGACATTATAAGGACTTATCAACCCTGCACCTGCACCATTACTACAATTGGCAGCCATCCAATAAAGTGGTAACCCAGTGGTAAGATACTGCGATGGAGTAAAATAAGTATTATAAGTATTGGGCTTGTCACTTGAAGATTGGTAAGCCTCTGGGCTATTGCTCCACCATTTGTTGAACTCCTCGTCCCAACCATAGCCAATGCCACTTCCCTCCAGGAGTTCAAGTGTCACGTTACAAGGCAAAATCGTTTTCTCTTTGAGCTTCACGTAATAAGCGACACCAGTTACGCCATCTGGCACCATCACATGGTCAAAGGGTGTGTTACAGATGACCATAGGGCCGAGATCCTTCTTACTGAAAATAACACTACGATCGCCTTCTACTGACACTGGGGTTATGAAGCGTTGCCACAACGGATCAAACTCCACCTTGGCTTGCAGTCCTTTCCAAAGCTTGCTGAATTTACCGCCGATAACCGCTGTATAAGGGGTAATATCTATCTCAGGTGTTAACTGCATAGATATAGCATCATTGGGCTTCCAGTCTGCGTAACTCGAGTAACCTGTAGTTCCTTTTTCATGACTAAGTCCGAAATTCAGCTTGAAGTCGGTGGCGGCTCCTAATGAGCACATGGCATAGACGCTAACGCCAGCCCGCATACCGATGCCTCCGTAGGCACCGAGCGAAAACGACGTTCCTGCACCTAACTCTGGATAGAAGTCGTCCTTGGGTGCTGGCGGTGGCGGTGGCATGCGACGGAAACTCAGACCATCACCCTTGTTATAGGCCAGTCCATACGTTCCCAAGTCGTAGCTGAACTTCGTAGAAGCGGTAAACTTCATCTCACCTGAAATACCAAGGAAACCATCGAAGGCAATCTCGGGCATGAGCAGGATAGGACCAATAGGTATGCCCGATGTATAGAAGGTCCAGATGTGCTGCCGACGGGTACCTTCATATTTTGCATAGAGTGAGAATTTGGTAGTAAGATCGAACTTGGGATTACATGTGGTGTAGATATACTGTAGCTCGCCAGCAATAATACCAATGGCAATTCGCACCTTAATGTGCGCCTTCGCTGAGACCTCACACGAGCAGTGCTTTCCATCATCCATGCTAAGGGTCAGCGCAGGCGGCTCGTAGGTGTGAGACACTGAGCCACGTGTCATCTGGTCAGCGACATTCATGTCGTAGGTGGGAATCTGATGTTGAGGTGAGCGATTGACAACATTCCCGTTTTCATCCTTCTCCTCTATTTCTTTAATGTATGGTGCTAAGTCAAGTTCAATGCCGCCATCTTCCTGAAGGTTCCCCTCGCTATCGTAAAGCGGTGTGCCGATGGTCAGGTTCTCGAAGGCTCTAGCGAAGTCGGTCTCTGGACGGGTTTTCACTACGAAGTGATTGCCGTCTGCCGAAGGAGAACACTCTGTGATGCGGTAGATGCCACCCTGCGGCAGGTCATCGCTCGGTGTGTTGAAGATGAGCCATCCGCCTACCTGTGGATTCAGGTCCTTGTGAGCTATCAGTTCCAACTGGGGCAGGAACAATGGTGCATTGCCATTTTCATCAACATAAATATCATTACCGTCGTCATCCTTGACATAATACTTCGCATTGCCGGTCACAGTAATCAGATCCAGCTTGTCGGGCGTCATCAGCACTGCCGTAGGCTTCAGTTCGTAGGTCATGCCAGGAATGTTACTGTAATCACCGAAGTCACCCACGGGATGAACCACACTGCGATTCAGCGTCTTACCGTTTTTTGACCCCACAGTGCGGACCGTTTTCTGTCCGTCGGCATCGACAAATGTCAGCTCGAAGCCCTTTGGATACTGGCGGGCAGGAACCACCATAAACGCGATTAACCTGCCACCATCGCTGATTTCCTGGCCTTCTCCCAAGTCGAGTGTGATAACCTTGCCGTCACCCGTAAACTCTGTTACGGGAACACCCTGGCTCATGTCTACCGAATAGCTGCCGCAGACAGGCTTCCCGCTGAGGTCGCGGAACTCGATGCTCTTCACCGTTGTCTGTTTGGCAAACACCTGTCCGATTTTCAGCACAGCCATAACGTTCTTGAACGATATGCCTATTCCCTTTGAGCCCTTGCCCACAATGACGCAGGCATCTGGATCGGGCTGCGCAACGTTACTCACCAGGGTATAGTGCTGGGTTGCAGGGAACGAGAGTTGAAGCACATTGCCACTACCACTGGCATTGTCCATATAGGGATGATAGGCCAGCAACTCGCCCGACGGGACTCCGTTCAAGGCATTGAACGTGGCCTCTTTACCATCCTTGCTAATCGTTGAGGCATCAATAGAAAGTTGCGTGTTGGTAGCTTGCTGACCAAACAGGCCAATCTTGTCACCAGCCTTCCAGAAGGACTCCAGCTTAATGCCTGGATTGTCTACTACGATGGAGCGGGTTACGATCTCTTCGTCAACAATACTTGCCTTCAGACCTTCAGTGGAATATCCACCCGAAGGTTCTTCCGCCATTTCCTGGCATGATGCCGCTAACAGCATTATGCTGCATGACAGCAAAAAGAATCTGAATATCTTCATAGCTTTCATCTCCTTAATTAATTCTATGTTCAATCCCATCCCGTTGGATTATCGTATCCGTAGTCTTCACCCTGAATGCCTGAATCAGCATCTCGTACATTGATTGTGATGTTTATATAGAGGTCAGAATCACATTCAATATATACAGATCCTGTGCGGAGCGTATTGTCATTGGCATCTCTGGCTTTCGATGTTACCGAGAGAGTGCTGTTGTCAATGCATTTTACCGTAAGCCAGTCGGCTTCGGTCTTGGGCGTCCAGCTGTAGCAGTTGGTATCAATCATCACTTCCTTTGTTTCGCCTTCGGGCGACAGCACCAGACTTCCGTTGACAAAAGGATAGAGGAAAGTTCTGATGGTAAAATAGATATGGCTGTTCTGCACAATGGTGATGGTGTGGCTGAACACCGTACCACCGGTTACTGTTATCGTAGCCTTGCGCGGAAGTTCGTTGACATAATAACCTTGGGAGTCCTTCTTCTGGTAGTCGGCAACTTCAATGAAGAGCTGCTTCTTATCAGTAGCATTAGGTATGTCAGTTACCTTGGCCGTACACCATGCTTCAGACGATGTCACCTGAAATTGGTCAATATTAGTATTCAACACAAAACCAATACCCGTAGGCTCGCAATTGAATACAAACTCATCTGGGATATCAGCCTGACAATATTGTCCCGAAGAATTAGTCTGTGTCACATTGATGGATTGCTGTATAGTAGAGCCAGTAATCTTCACGGTGATAGTGGCCGTGCGCTGCTGCTGAGTGGCGTTTGACTCAGCTGTCACTTTCACTCTGTCACCGCTTTTTTCCGCCTTGCACCATGACTGGCTGCTCTCTACCGTCCAAGCAGAGGCATTGGTAGTTACGGTGACAGTCTGCTGACCACCGTTTGATTCGAAGCTGAGTGACGTAGGAGAGAGGACAAGCGTGTAATTTGTGCCTGGATTATCAGGATTCACGGGAGAAGGTGGAGTTGGTGTGTCATCGTCTCCACCGCCACAACCAGCCAATGCCACCATAGTAACCCACAAAAAGATAGTTAATAGATGTTTGTTCATATCGGTTAGTTTTAGTAATCAACGCAACAAAGATACGAATTAAATTGTTAACAACCATTGCCCTCCCCTTAAAGTTTGTTAATAACAAAGAAATAGCGACTCTTTCCCCTCTCCGCCATACCTACATTGCAGGAGCAAAAGAAAAAAAAGCGAAAAAGACGTTTAGATTAACGCAAAAAGTAGTACCTTTGCAGACAAAATTTCAAACTGAAGGAAAAATGATGACAGCAAAAGAGATTCGCGACTCGTTCAAACAGTTTTTCGAGTCGAAAGAGCACGCCATCGTGCCGTCGGCACCGATGGTTATCAAGGACGACCCCACACTGATGTTCACCAACGCCGGCATGAACCAGTGGAAGGACATCATACTGGGTACCCGCGACCCGGAGCCGCGCCGACGTGCCGACACGCAGAAGTGCCTGCGCGTCAGCGGTAAGCACAACGACCTGGAGGAGGTGGGACACGACACGTACCACCACACGATGTTCGAGATGCTTGGCAACTGGTCGTTCGGCGACTACTTCAAGGAGGGTGCCATCGATATGGCATGGGAGTACCTGGTGGACGTGCTGAAGCTGAATCCCGAAGACCTCTACGTCACCGTCTTCGAGGGTGACCCGAAGGAGGGACTGGAGCGCGACGACGAGGCTGCAGGCTACTGGCTGAAGCACGTGCCCGCCGACCACATCATCAACGGCAACAAGCACGACAACTTCTGGGAGATGGGCGACACGGGCCCCTGCGGTCCCTGCTCGGAAATCCATGTGGACTCGCGTCCCGAGGCCGAGAAGAAGAGCGGCAAGCCCGGCCGTGAGCTGGTGAACCAGGACGACCCGCAGGTCATCGAGATATGGAACCTCGTCTTCATGCAGTACAACCGCAAGGCCGACGGAAGCCTGGAAAAGCTGTCGATGAACGTCATCGACACCGGCATGGGCTTCGAGCGCCTGGTTCGCATGATGCAGGGCAAGCACTCCAACTACGACACAGACATCTTCCAGCCCATCATCAAGGCTGAGGAGCAGATAACTGGTATGAAATACACCACCTTCGAGGAGGAGAATCGGGGGTGCGAGAAAGACCAGGAGGCTATTAACGTCGCCATGCGCGTCTGCGCCGACCACCTGCGTGCCGTCTCGTTCTCAATCGCTGACGGCCAGCTGCCGGGCAACGCCAAGGCAGGCTACGTCATCCGCCGCATCCTGCGTCGTGCCGTACGCTATGCCTACACGTTCCTCGGACAAAAGGAGGCTTTCCTCTACAAGCTGCTGCCCACCCTCGTCGAGGAGATGGGCGACGCCTTCCCCGAGCTGAAGGCCCAGCAGACACTCATCGGCCGCGTTATCAAGGAGGAGGAAGACTCCTTCCTGCGCACCCTCGACAAGGGTATCCAGCTGCTGGACAAGGCCATGGAGGAGCTCAAGGGCCAGGGTAAGAAGGAGTTGGACGGCGCACAGGCCTTCCGTCTGTTCGACACCTACGGCTTCCCCCTCGACCTGACGGAACTCATCTGCCGCGAGAACGGCTTCACGGTGAACGAAGAGCAGTTCAACGTCGAGATGCAGAAGCAGAAGGAGCGCGCCCGCAACGCCGCCGCCGTCGAGAACTCTGACTGGACGGAGCTTGCCGCTGGCGAGCAGCAGTTCGTCGGCTACGACTACTCGGAATATACCTGTCACATCCTGCGCTACCGCAAGGTGACACAGAAGAAGCAGGAGTACTACGAGCTCGTCCTCGACTATACTCCGTTCTACGGCGAGATGGGCGGACAGGTAGGCGACTGCGGTGTACTGGTCAACGAGAACGAGACCATTGACATCATCGATGCCAAGCGCGAAAACAACCAGACGGTACACATCGTGAAGCAACTGCCCAAGGACCCGTCGGCAGAGTTCATGGCCTGCGTCGACACCGACAAGCGCGACGCTTCGGCTGCCAACCACACCGCCACCCACCTGCTGGACTACGCTCTGAAGCAGGTCCTCGGCGACCACGTCGAGCAGAAAGGCTCGTTCGTCAGCCCCGACACGCTGCGCTTCGACTTCTCGCACTTCGAGAAAGTCAGCGACGAGCAGCTGCGCGAGGTGGAGCGCATGGTCAACGACATGATACGCCAGGACATCCACATCGACGAGCACCGCGACGTGCCCTTCGACGAGGCCAAGAAACTCGGAGCCATCGCCCTCTTCGGCGAGAAGTACGGCGACAAGGTACGCGTCGTGCGTTTCGGACCGTCGTGCGAGTTCTGCGGTGGTATCCACGCCACCAGCACCGGCCGCATCGGTTTCTTCAAGATTATCTCTGAGAGCAGCGTGGCTGCTGGCATCCGACGTATCGAGGCCAAGACAGGCCGTGAGTGCGAAGACCTGATGTACGTTATGGAGGATCACCTGAAGGCTCTGAAGGCGCTGTTCAATAACGCCAAGGACCTGGAGGCCGTCGTCCAGAAGTATATTGAGGAGCACGACGCCATGAAGAAGGAGATTGAGCAGTTCCAGGCACAGGCCGTGGAGCGTCTGAAGAAGTACCTGCTGACCGAGATACAGCACAAGAACGGTGTCAACGTCATCACCCGCGTCGTTGATATGCAGCCCGCTGCTGTCAAGGACCTCGTGTTCCAGCTGCGTGCTGCCGTCGAGCCGCCTTTCCTCTGCGTCATCGGCTCACGCTTCCAGGACAAGCCTCAGCTCTCCATCATGATGAGCGACGACATGGTCAGCGAACACGGACTGAACGCCGGACAGATGGTACGCGAGGCCGCGAAGCTCATCCAGGGCGGCGGTGGCGGCCAGCCCCACTTCGCCCAGGCCGGTGGCAAGAGCGTCGACGGACTGTCGGCAGCCGTCGACAAGGTCATTGAACTGGCAAAACTATAACATCCTCTATAAGAGAAGCATCACCTCTCCGATGATGAAACGTATAAGCTATATCCTCCTGCTGCTGACAGTTGTGCTGTCGGTACACGCCCAGATGGTTGACCCCGTACACTTCAAGTCGGCACTGAAGACCGGCGAGGGTGCGACGGGCGAGATCGTGTTCACGGGAACCATTGACTCGGGGTGGCACGTCTATTCTACAGACTTAGGACAGTCGGGCCCCATCGAGGCTACGTTCAACGCGGTAAAGATGGAGGGCGTGGAGCCGGTCGGCAAGCTGACGGCGAAAGGCAAGGAGATCAAGAAGTTCGACGAGATGTTCGGCATGGAGCTCCGCTACTTCGAGAACAGCGTGACCTTCGTGCAGAAAGTACGTTTCACCAAACCCAAGTACACGATAGACTGCTATCTGGAGTTCGGCGCCTGCAACGACAGCAACTGTATGCCGCCGACGCAGGTGGAGCTGAAGGAGAGTGGGACGAGGAAGGACGAACAAACGACGAACGAGGAAGGAGAAACAAGGAAGGAGGAGAGTGATTCGAGGAACGAGGAAGTAGGAACGATGAACGAGGTTACTGATTCCGCTCAGGTTGACACGCTTAGTATTCCTCTGACTACATCCGACTCTCAGGCCGACCTCTGGGCTCCCGTCGTGGACGAGCTGCGCAGTGCCGGCGACAGCACGCCACTGACCAGCCACTCGCTGCTCTACATCCTCCTCATGGGCTTTGTGGGCGGTCTGTTGGCCGTCTGTATGCCCTGCATCTGGCCGATTATTCCGATGACGGTGAGCTTCTTCCTGAAGCGCTCAAAGACAGACAAGAAGAAAGGTATCCGCGACGCCGTGACCTACGGACTGAGCATCATCATTATCTACTTAGGATTAGGGCTGGTGGTGACGGCCCTCTTCGGCAGCGACACGCTGAACGCGATGTCGACGAACGCCGTCTTCAACATCTTCCTGTTCCTGCTGTTGGTGGTCTTCGCCCTCAGCTTCTTCGGATGGTTTGAGATCAAGCTGCCCGACTCCTGGGCAAACAAGGTAGACCAGAAGAGTGACGAGCTCTCTTCAAAAGCGGCAGGAAACTCTAAACTATCGTCTCTAAACTCTTATCTCTCCATCTTCCTGATGGCGTTCACGCTGGTGCTGGTATCGTTCTCGTGTACGGCACCGATTATCGGTCTGTTGCTCGTCGAGACCACTACCAGCGGCAACTGGCTGGCACCGGCAACCGGTATGTTCGGCTTTGCGCTGGCACTGGCACTGCCGTTCACGCTCTTTGCCCTGTTCCCCTCGTGGCTGAAGCAGGCACCGAAGTCGGGCTCGTGGATGACCACGCTGAAGGTGGTACTGGGATTCATCGAGCTGGCCTTCGCCCTGAAATTCCTGTCAGTGGCCGACCTCGCCTACGGCTGGCACTTGCTGGACCGCGAGGTGTTCCTGTCGCTGTGGATAGTCATCTTCGCACTCCTCGGCGCCTACCTCTGCGGCTGGCTGAAGTTCCAGGAGGACGAGGTGGGCGGCAACCTCAACAAGCCCATGCCCGTCATTTGCATCATGGGCGGACTGGTGTCGCTGGCCTTTGCCGTCTATATGGTGCCCGGACTGTGGGGGGCCCCCTGCAAGGCCGTCAGCGCCTTCGCACCGCCAATGAACACGCAGGACTTCAACCTAAACAGCAAGGTGGTTGAAGCCCACTATACCGACTACGAGAAAGGCATGGCCGCCGCCAGTGCCGAGGGCAAGCCAGTACTGATTGACTTCACGGGCTTCGGCTGCGTGAACTGCCGCAAGATGGAGGCTGCCGTATGGACTGACCCCCGCGTGGCCGACAAGCTGATGAAGGACTTCGTACTCATCTCGCTCTTCGTTGACGACAAGACACCGTTGGCAGAACCTATTGAGGTGACCGACGCTCAGGGAAACACGAAGACGCTGCGCACCGTCGGCGCGAAATGGAGCTATCTGCAGAGTCATAAGTTCGGTGCTAACGCCCAGCCTTTCTATGTCATCGCCGACCCCACGACGGGACGTCCCCTAAGTGGTAGCCGAGCCTATGACGAGGACATCGACAAGTATCTACAGTTCCTTAACGAGGGGTTGAACAACTATCGGCACTAAGCGTTGTTCTTCTTCCGATACTGCCAAAGTTCAAAGCTATTGATGATGTTCTGCCAGAGAACATAGCAGCCCGCGCCAATGGAGGCGACGGGGCTTAGGTACATATAGGCCACCCAGATACTCAGGGCGGTGTTTTTCTGGAATAATGCCTGGCCGGCATTAATCTCCTCGCCAAGGCGACGGCCTACGCCACGCCCGATGACGAACTGCACGAAGCAGAGCACCAGTGTGGTGACGGCAATGGCCAGTAGCAGCAGGAGCGATGCCGAGCTGTGGACGATGTTCTTCACGGTGATGCCCGTGGTGATGCTCAGCGACACAGACCAGCAGTAGAAGCTGAGGTTGGGCATGGCGGCGATACGCTGTTGCAGCGGTTTGGCATAATGTTGTATCAGCCATCCTAACACAAGCGGCAACAACAGGACTATCGACACTTTCTCTAATATAATAAGGAAGGCGCTGAAGAAATCGACGTGGACGGCCTGCTCAAGCATAGGGAATACCAGTGGGATGAGCAGTGCTGAGGCAAGCGATGAGATAAGCACATAGGTGGTCATCGTTGAGATGTTGCCTGACAGCTTGCCGACGACAACGGGCGCTGCCGATGCCGACGGCCCGATAATGCATGTCAGCAGGGCTTCCCATAATAATACTTGGTGCAGGGAAGAAGAGGAGGGGTGAAGGGATTTCAGCCACAGGATGATGGCCACGGTGGCAGCGATGAGCAGCAGCTGGGCGGCAAGAACACCGATGTGCCAGCGGTGGGGACGCATCTGGTGAAAGTCAACCTTACAGAACGTTACCAGCAGCGTCAGGAATACGAACAGGGGGAAGATGACGTCGAACACCGGTGCCAGCTGATTGCCCAGGGTGTCGAGCTGCGGCACGTAGTAGAACGTGAGATAGGCTGTGGTGCCCACGCCGATGGCGCAGGGCAGTGTCCAGTCCTTGACAAAGCGTATGATGTCCACGTCTCTTATTTCTCTTTCGATGTCATAGCTGAGCGGACGCCCTTATAGCTACGGAGATAGGCCTTGGCTGAGCCGAAGCTGAGGAACATATCAAGGCGTACGGGGATGTGATTCTGGTCATCGGTGACGTAGAAGCGTATGAGCTCATGGTTCTCACCTTTCTCACGCTCGATGAACGAGAAGACCAGACAGCGGAACTTCTCCTTTGTTGATTCAATCTTAAAGGTCTCCTTGCCGCGGTATGTAAGCCACGAGTGGCTGGGGCCCGAGGCATCGCTGATAGGCATGGCAATCTTGTCGCCTTTCTTCATCGACTCGGCATTGAAGTTACGGGCACGGAGGAAGATGCTCATCATGTCGTAGATACAGTCTTTGTATTGAGCCTCCTTCCAACTGTGCTTGCCATGTGAGTTGATATGATGCATCTTCATCTTACACGTGTTGTTGGGGTATGTGAACCACAACTCATCGACATAGTAGCGCTTTCCCTCGCGCGCTCCCTTACGGTAATATATCGGTGCAAGGCTCGTATTGCAGTAGGAGAGCAGCGTGTCGCGCATGGTGAAAAACTTGTCGAGCTTCGAGTTGCCACCGGTAATAAGACTCGACTTCCAGGCTTTCTGTCCCTGATAAGTGGTGAGGTCGGTGTTCATGGTGGCTTTACCAACCTTGACCCACACGAACTTCCAGTTGAAGAAGAGATCGTAGGTCAGACGTTCGCCGCTCTGGAAGGCGGTGTTCTCGATGCCGCATCGCGACTGTGCCACGACAGGGGTGTACAGACTGGTGAGCGGCGCACTGATTATGGTCAGAATGACTAATAGTTTCTTCATAGTTTTACTCCTGTTTTATCCTGAATATACTGTATACCGAGCTGTTTGGCTCGCTGTAGGTTACGGTTCTGAAGCCGCTTCTGTTCCTTGTCACCCTTCTGCTTGGTGATGGCGGCAGGCTTCTGTTTGTATCGCGGTGTGGCGGTGAGGTTCCACTGGCGTTTGTTGTCCCACTTTGCCTTACAGTCTATCTCCTCGTTGAGGTAGTAGACGGCCTCAGCCTGACGGTCCTCGTCGTAGTCGCCAGTGTCCCACTGATTGTTGCCGTTCAGGTCGGTGAAGGCGCGCAGGTAGTACTTACCCGGCACGATATAGAGGAACTTAACGTTGCCTTTGACGGCCCGCTGCTGCTTAACCACTTTGTCCTGCGAGTTCAGCAGTTGTACGACGATGGTGCTGTCGGCATCGGTGCCGCTGACGCTGATGGAGAGCGTTGAGTAGTCATCATCGGTCTTCACCTTGATAGACTGCTTCTGCGGGGCCGATACGACGCCGTAGATGCTGACAAATGCGGCTGAGTCGATGTCGATGGTGTAATCCTCGCCTTTCTCCAGTTGCGCCTCGATGCGGTAGTGGCGCACATTCGTCTCGCTGGGCAGCAGCGCACAAGGGATGTCCTCCCATAGGGAGTCGACCTTATGGGACATGTGGACGGCCGCGGTGTCGGCCAAGGCCAGTGGGGCGGGCATCTCCAGCCAGATGTGTTGGTCGGGGGCTATATTGCCAATACCGTTGAACTTTATATTCAGGGGCTTTACTGGCGGGATGCTGTCGTAGGCCTCGCCGCGCCTTTTCCTCTTCTGCTGTTCCTTCTCCCACTTCTCCAGCTCCTTTGTCTTCTCCTTCATACGCTTCTCGTAACTTACTTTAGGAAGTATCTCGAGCGTGTCAATCTTGTTGAAGAGGACACCGGCAGTGTCGCTCATCAGGTACTGTACCTCCATGCGGAGCGTGTCCTGATTGACGAGAGCCGTGTCGCGGAGCCAGTAGACGAGGGTATCACGCTTCTGGCTGGGCTCGAGGATGAATGCACTGTCAGACTCGAAGTTCAGACCACGGATGATAGGCAGGCTATCGTTGCCATAGGTGAAGTAAAAGGTGAACTTCTCGGGATCCTGACGCTCGGTCTTCAGCAGATAGCGATCTGTCTGTGGAGCGGTGAAAGCCAACAGGGTAATGTCATCGGGCAGAAAGTGGGTGTAAGGCACGCGCACGATGTTGTCAATGTGCAGGGAGTCACGCCAGATGGTGTCCTGACGGGTGTCAGGTTTCCACGAGGGCACAAAGGTTTTGTGGTCGAAAGCCAGCATCTCGCTCTTCTGGTTGTAAACGAAGTCGCCGTCGGCATCCTTCAGGGCATAGGCACGATAGGTACGACCGGCGGCTCCCTTGATGATAAAGCGTCCGCTGCCGTTGGTGCGCGAGATGCGTGCCATCGGCTGCTGGCGGAAGATTGTATCCGAGAGATCCTCGTAGAGTCCCACAAGGATACCCTTGATAGGCTCCAGGTTCTCGGCATCGAGGACATATCCCGCGACCTCTAAGCTGTCTATCTCGTTGCCCGTGGAAAAGCTGAAGGCATAGTTGCCCATAGGGTTTCCCTCGTTGTTGTCGACGATGGCGTCGCCGAAATCAATGGTATAGGTCGTGTTTTCCTTCAGCGAATCCTTCAGCTGCACGAGGATGCGGTGGCCGCCGTCCTTAATCTCGGGTTGCTCCAGTTGTGGTGGCGAAATGATGACCTTGCTTTGGGCATCCTGCAACTTGATGTATTCATTGAAATAAATGGAAATCTTCTTGGCCTTGATATTGGTGCCCTTGTCGATGGGGTCTGAGCCGATGACACGCGGCGGCGTGTCGTCATACCAGCCGCCATCGGGATTTCCCATGCGGGCACAGCTTGAAATGAGAAGTGAGAAATGAGAAATGAGGAATGCTGCGCACAGTACTCCTACACTCCCTTTCAGACTAATTCCCATACGCTTCTTTATCGCGTTGATCCATTTCTCATTTTTCATTTCTCATTTCTCATTTCTCATTACTCATTTCTCATTTAACAGCAGCAGCTGTTCCAGCGTATCGCGACTGTTACTCAGACGAGGCACCTTATGCTGTCCGCCCAATTTACCGCGACTCTTCAGCCAGTCGTTGAACAGTCCCTGACGGGCAACGATGAGCTCCAGCGGCTGGAGGGTGATGTCCTTGTAGCGCTTTGCCTCATAGTCGCTGTTGATCTCCTGAAGATGCTTGTCAAGCAGGGTGGCGAAGAGCTGTATGTCTTGAGGCTTCTTGGAAAATTCGATGAGCCACTGATGACGGCAGCGTGCTTGCTGGTCCATGAACACGGGAGCAGCCGTATATTCGCTCACCTCGGCACCTGTCTGCTCGCAGGCGTAGGCCAGGCCCTTCTCAGCATTGTCGACGATAAGCTCTTCACCAAAGGCGTTGATGAAGTGCTTCGTACGACCGGAGATAATGAACTTGTAGGGGTTGGTAGACGTGAACTGGACGGTGTCGCCAATCTCGTAGCGCCACAAGCCACAAGCCGTCGAGATGACCATCGCGTAGTTCTTCCCCGTCTCCACAGCCCATAGGGGAACGGGCTGGCCACCCTCTTCCATCGGGATAAACTCGTAAAACACACGGCGGTCCAGAAGGAGTAGCATCGAACGGTCGTCAGGATCGCTTTGCACGCCGAAGAAACCCTCGCTGGCGTTATAGGTCTCCATGTAGTGCATCTTCGGACTGGTGATGAGCTGTTCGTACTGCTTGCGGTAGGGTGTGAAGGCCACGCCGCCATGGAAGAATACCTCCAGATTAGGCCATACCTCCTCCAGATGGTCCTTGCCCGACAGCTCCATGACACGATTCAGCACCGAGAGCATCCACGAGGGGACACCCGAGAGGTTGGTCACGTTCTTCGTCATCGCCTCACGGGCAATGCGGTCGCGCTTTACCTCGAAGTCGCTCAGCAGGGCCGTCTGCTTCTTCGGTACACGGACGAGGTTTACCAGCGGATTGATGTTCTCTATCAGGATTGCACTCAGGTCGCCCACCAGCGAGCCCGGCAGATTGTAGTTTGGCGCGTGGCTGCCGCCCAGAATGAGTCCCCGGCCATCGAACAGACGGCTTTTGGGGGTGTTTCTCAAGTAGAACGCCACCACGTCGGAGCTACCGCCATAGTGGTTGCCCTTTAAGCCCTCAGGCGTGACGGGGATGAACTTCGACTTATCGTTGGTCGTACCACTTGATTTCGCGTACCAGCGTGTACGGCCAGGCCACAACACATTGGTCTCGCCATGACGCATACGATCGATGTCGCCCTTCAATTCCTCGTAGGTATTGACGGGCACCAACCGAGCGAAGACCTCATAGTCCTTCGCCGATGCAAAGCTATGTTTGCGGCCATATTCTGTCTCCTTGCCGTGAGCCAACAGGTAAGCCAGCGTCTCGCGCTGCAGTTGTTCCGCCTCCGTATTGTGGCGTTCTAGCTCCCTCTGTCGCGGCAGAAACAGTCTGCTTGCTAATGAAGTGATGCTCATGAACATAAAATTTGCCTGCAAAGGTACTACTAAGCAGGCAAATATACAAATTTATTTAGTTTTTTTAGGTGTAGCTCAAAACGACGCTGCGAAACAGAGCATCGGAGCCTGCAGCTCGGGATTATAGGTCGGTACGAGCACCATTACAGGAGCATCATGGCTCTGGGCATTTCTCGTTCCTTGTACCTCGTTCCTTGTAGCTCGTTTCTTCCAGCCCAGTAGGCGTCGCTCCCACGGCAGCAGCCAGTAGCCGATACGTGCCGAAAGGATTCCCATGCCAGCACCAGCGATGACGTCGTTCAGCCAGTGGCGGTCGTTATAGAGACGGAGGAAGGCGATGCCTGTAGCAAAGGCGTAAGCTCCAGCACCCCAGCCGTTACCATACTCCTCGCGCACCAGTTCAGCACCCATAAAAGCTGTTGCTGTGTGTCCTGAGGGGAACGAGTTGCGTTTTTCTGAATCCGGACGTTTCTCCTTGACGGCGTATTTCGTGGCATTCACCAGCACGCCCATGGTGGCGTAGGCCGTCGCTGTGGCGGCTATGCGTTCACGGAGCGGATGGTGCGAACGGACACCCGTCAGCCCAAGTCCAACATTTGCTATGACAGGTAGGTACTGCAGCTTGTCATCGGCACGGAAGCGGCAGTCGCCACGAAGGTCTTGGAAGTCCTCCCTCATGTCTTCTTTCAGCGAACAGAGCCAGCCGTTCTCCACACCAAAAGCACCGACAGTAATCAGTGCTGCAGGTAGGATGAGTTGTTGCGGACGGAATTGAGTGTCCTCCACGACAATCGAATCTGCGGGAAGAGACTCCTGAGCAGAGACTGACGTACACAGGCAGACCGGGAGTAGTGACAAGAAACACCTTACGGTCATCAGAAAGACTTTTAATTATTCAGCAAACGCCTGGGCCTCGGCTTCGGCGATAATGTCCTCGCGCGACTTCTCTTGCTCGTTGTGGGTGATGTCGCTCAAGTCGAACTCGTCCATCTCAGCCTGGGCTTCCTCGGCCATCGAGGGCTTCTGCTTGCGACGGTGCGTCTTCGTATCCTCGACAGAGTCCTTGGCGGACTGATCAACGGTAACTTCCTTCTCCTGAGGAATGATAAATTCCTGTTCCTTGGTGGTGTCGGGGACGGCCATGGTGGGCTCTTCCTCCATCTTCGTGCGCTCAGACTTGGCTGCAAAGATGGCATCGATGAACTGCGGCTCGCGCTTCAGGCGCTTCAGCGTGGCCTCGGCAGCCTGCTGCTGAGCCTCCTTCTTAGAGAACCCTTGACCACTCTCGCCGGCAACGCCTTCAAGCATCACCTGAAACTGGAAGACAGGTGAGCCGGTCTCCTTCTCCTTCGTCTGCTGCACTTGCTTGAAGTCCATCCTGACACGGTTACGCTGGCTCCACTCGATGAGCTTCGACTTGAAGTTGACCTCTTTGTAGGCCACCTTGTCGATGTTGATGAGCTGGGCGAGGATGCGCTTCTTCATAAAACGCATGACGGCGTCGTAGCCCTGGTCGAGATAGATGGCGCCGACCAAGGCTTCGAAGGCGTTGCCAGCCATGTAGCTGTTGTGGGAGTTGGAGTGACCGCTGGAGAGGATAAGACGGGTGAGCCCCATCTCCTCAGCCAGTTTGCCGAGGGTGTCACGGCTGACGAGCTTCGAGCGGGTGTTAGTAAGGAAGCCCTCGCGCTTGCCCTCGAAGTGGTCGTAGACGATATGTCCGACGACAGCATCGAGCAGGGCATCGCCGAGAAACTCCAGACGTTCGTTGTTCAAGGGCTTGCCTTTGTCATTTCGGCGTCCAATACTCTTGTGCATCAGCGCCTGCTTATAGTAGCTGATGTCGTGGGGATAGAAACCGATGATGTCGTAAAGGGAAGAAAAAAGCTCCTTCTCCTTGCGGAAAGGGAGCTTTATACGTGCTATAATATCACTAAGCCTCATACTTGCGGAAAACCACACAGGCGTTGTGTCCACCGAAGCCGAAGGTGTTCGACAGTCCGGCGCGCACAGTGCGCTTTTGTGCCTTGTTGAAGGTGAAGTTCAGATTATAGTCAATCTCGGGATCCTCGTCGCCCTCCTCGTGGTTGATGGTGGGGGGGATGATGTCGTTCTGGATAGCCAGTACGGTAGCCATGGCCTCGACGGCACCGGCAGCACCGAGCAGGTGACCAGTCATCGACTTCGTCGACGAGATGTTGAGCTTGTAGGCAGCATCGCCGAAGACCTCCTTGATGGCCTTAGCCTCGGAGATATCACCGACGTGTGTCGACGTACCGTGTACGTTGATGTAGTCGATATCCTCGGGCTTCATGCCAGCGTCTTCGAGGGCGTTCTGCATGACGAGCTTGGCACCGAGACCCTCAGGGTGTGAAGCGGTGATGTGGTGGGCATCGGCACTCATGCCGGCACCGACCATCTCAGCGTATATCTTGGCACCACGGGCCTTGGCGTGCTCCAGCTCCTCGAGAATGAGACAGCCAGCACCTTCGGCCATGATGAATCCGTCGCGGCTGGCGCTGAACGGACGGCTGGCCTTCTCGGGCTCGTCGTTACGTGTCGACAGGGCGTGCATGGCGTTGAAGCCGCCGACACCGCAAGCGCAGATAGCCGACTCGGCACCACCGGCAACGATGGCGTTGGCTTTGCCCAGACGAATCAGGTTGAAGGCGTCAGCCAGTGCATTCGACGACGAAGCACAGGCGGAAGCAGTGATATAGTTGGGGCCGTGGAAGCCGTACATAATCGAAATCTGTCCGGCAGCGATGTCGGCAATCATCTTCGGGATGAAGAAGGGGTTGAACTTCGGGCCGTCAGCCTCGTGCTGTCCGTAGTACTTCACTTCGTCCTCGAAGGTCTTGATGCCACCGATACCTACGCCATAGACAACACCGATGCGGTTCTTGTCCTCGGTCTCAAGGTCCATGTTGCTATCCTCGACAGCTTGCTTGGCAGCGATGAGTGCCAGCTGTGTGTAACGGTCCATCTTGCGGGCCTCCTTACGGTCAAGGAATGCGTTCACGTCGAGGTTCTTTACCTCGCAGGCGAACTTGGTTTTGAAGTTTGTTGTATCAAAACTTGTAATAGGTGCGGCACCACTGACACCTGCCAGCAGGTTCTTCCACATCTCCTCGGGAGTGTTGCCGACGGGCGTAACAGCGCCCAGACCTGTTACAACTACTCTTTTTAATTCCATAATTATAAAACTGAAAAATTGAAAAATTGAAAAATTGAAAAACCGAAGCGCCCAGATATCTCAGAGCTTCAATTCTTCAATTCTTCAATTCTTCAATTCTTGATAAATTTATTTTGCGTTCTCCTCGATATAGCTGATAGCGTCGGCAACGGTGCCAATCTTCTCTGCCTTGTCGTCGGGAATAGAAATACCAAACTCCTTCTCGAACTCCATGATGAGCTCAACGGTATCCAGTGAGTCTGCACCCAGATCGTTGGTGAAACTTGCTTCGGGCTTAACCTCTGCCTCGTCAACACCCAGTTTATCAACGATAATTGCCTTTACTTTGCTTTCAATTTCTGACATAATTTTTAATCTTTTTAATGTTAATAATGAATGTGCTATCTTGAAAATTTTCGGCTCTTCGCCGCTTTCGGGGTGCAAAGTAACACATTTTCTCTGACTTACGCAAACTTTTTTATGAAAAACTGCCCCATTATTGCACACTTGACTACTATTTGTGCACAAAAATACCGCTTTTTGTGTGTTCAACATACAATTAATTTGCAAATTATAAAGAAAAAATGTTCTTTTAGTTGGTCAATTGAAAAAGTTTCTGTAGCTTTGCACAATCAAATCTCAAGAACACTATAATGTCATTCACAGAGCAAGCTAACAAAATCTTCTGTCAGGCTATTGCCGACTATCATCTGACAGACAGTGTAGATGAACCCATCAGAAACCCCTACGAGCGGGGAACCATCGAGTACAGCCTTTATCTAAAATGCTGGATTGACACCGTACAGTGGCACTATGAAGACATCATCCGCGACCCGCAGATTGATCCCTTGGAGGCCTTGGCACTGAAACGCCGCATAGACCGCAGCAACCAGGATCGTACCGACTTGGTGGAGGATATCGACAGCTACTTCCGTCAGCAGTACAGTGATGTGACGCCTCTTGCCGATGCCCGTTTGAACACTGAGAGTCCGGCATGGGCTGTCGATCGTCTTAGCATTCTGGCACTGAAGATATACCACATGCAGGAGCAGGTGGATCGTAAGGATGCTGACAAAGAGCACCGTGAGCGTTGTCGTATGAAACTCGACGTGCTGCTGGAGCAGCAGAAGGATCTGTCGACAGCAATCGACCAGTTGCTCGAAGACATCGCCGAAGGCCGTAAGTACATGAAGGTGTACCGCCAGATGAAGATGTACAACGACCCCACCACGAACCCTGTGCTTTATAAAAAGTAAAAGGGTAAAAAATGTAAAAGGTAACAGAAGTTGAAGAAAGAGCATATTCTCGTCATACGGTTCTCCGCCATGGGCGACGTGGCGATGGCTGTTCCTGTGGTTTACTCTGTAGCCATGAAGTACCCTGATGTGCGTATCACGGTACTGAGCCGAGGCTATGCCCGTCCGTTCTTCGAGGACTTGGCCCCCAACGTCAACTTTATGGAGGCTGACGTGAAGCGTGAATACCATGGCATCCGCGGATTGAACACCCTCTACCGCCGACTGACGGCAAAGCAGTTCACAAAGGTGGCCGACCTGCACAACGTGCTGCGCTCAGAGTATCTGCGTATGCGATTCAACCTGGGGCGCTACCGTGTGGAACACATTAACAAGCAACGCTCTCAGCGGCGTGCGCTGACAGCAAAGAAACACAAGGTACGTCGTCCGCTATCCACCTCATTCCAAAAATACGCTGAAGTCTTTGCACGGCTTGGTTACCCCGTCGATGAAATTCGCTTCCGTTCGCTCTTCCCTGAGGAGGGCGGCAATCTGAACTTACTGCCTGCTATTGTCGGCCCGAAGAAATCGTTCCAGCAATGGATAGGCATTGCTCCGACGGCAACCCACCCGGCAAAGGAATACCCAAAGCCGTTGATGCGGAAGGTCATCGGTATGTTGACAGAACACTACCCACAAGCACGTATCTTCCTCTTCGGAAATGGTCAGAATGAGGAGAGTCTGTTTCAGGAGTGGTGTGAGGAGCTGCCGCAGTGCGTCAGTGTCGACCGCCATCTGGAGAATATGCAGCAGGAACTTATCCTGATGAGTCACCTCGACGTCATGCTGTCGATGGATTCTGCCAATATGCATCTGGCATCGCTGACGGCGACGCCTGTGGTCAGCATCTGGGGGGCTACGCACCCCTATGCCGGCTTCATGGGTTGGCAGCAGCCTGCCGAGAACATCATCCAGGCCGACCTCGACTGCCGGCCGTGTAGCATCTATGGCAACAAGAAGTGCAAGCGTGGCGACATGGCCTGCATGAACATGATAACACCGGAACAGATTGTCGAGAAAATAACAACCCTACTAACCCTATAAAAACAAAAAAGCTTATGAAAAAGTATGTATGCAGCGTCTGCGGCTACGTCTATGACCCCGCAGCTGGCGATCCTGACAGCGGCATTGCTCCCGGCACCGCTTTCGAAGACATCCCCGAAGACTGGGTTTGCCCCCTCTGTGGTGTAGGCAAGGACGACTTTGAGCCTGCCGACGAGTAAAAAGCCCTATGAAGAGCTGTTATCGGCTAAGGAACCCTCAAGAAGAGCCGTAACGGCTCTTCTTTATTTCAGCAACAGCTGTTCGGCAAACTTGTAGATGACGATGCCGGCGGTGACGCTAACGTTCATGGAGTGTTTTGTTCCGAGTTGCGGTATCTCGAGACAGCCGTCAGAGGCATCGACGACCTCCTGATGGACGCCTTTCACTTCGTTGCCCAGGACGACGGCATAACGAAAGCCCTCCTTGGCCTGAAAGCGCTGCAGCTTCGTGGAATGCTCTACCTGCTCCACGCTGTAGACGGTATAACCCTGTTCCTGTAGCTGGCGGACAGCCTCGATAGCCGTTGGGAAGTAGTGCCAAGAGACGCTGTCCTCTGCCCCCAGGGCGGTCTTGTGAATCTCAGCCGACGGTGGCGTCGATGTGATGCCGCACAGACAGACCTCTTCCACCCGGAACGTGTCGGCCGTACGCAGCACGCTACCCACGTTGTGCATTGACCGTACGTCGTCGAGCACCACCACCAACGGCAGCTTCACGGCCTCGCGGAACTCCTCGACCGTCAGCCTCTGCATCTCTATAGTCCTTACTTTCTTTGCCATTGCGCCTTCTCTTTGTTTATGGCGCAAAGGTACGTAAACTTTTCCCACCCTCCAACGAATTTGATAAAAAACGAGGAAAAAGTTTGAAAATAGTCATATTTTTTTGTACCTTTGCAGCAGAAACCAGAAACCATGTGTTACCTAAGACTGCTCATCACCCTTTTTGCCATTCTGCTTAGCAGTGTGGTAAATGCTGATATAAAAACAAGTCTTGAGGCCTTCAATAAAAGTCAGACGGCAGCTAATGCCAACCGTCTGTTGAAAGAGTTGAAGGCGGAAGGCCTGTTCGATGAAGAGGTGAAATATGGCGACAACACCCCCACTGACACGCTACGTGCACAAGTTTGGTACTGGGCTGGCGAGTGGTATTACGACCAGCAACAGTATTCGCAGGCTGTCGTCTATGGCACGAAAGCGTTGCCTCTTTGTAAGAATGGCGGCCCTGAGGCCGACTGTCTGAACCTGCTGGCCATTAGCAACTTCAGACTTTCCAACTACGACGAGGCGGCTAGGTATGCCAAGCAGTGCTATGTTCTTGACGAGGCCAGCGGCGATCCCGACGTCATGAGTTCCTCGCTGAACACCATCGCAGCAATCTACCTTGGTGCCAAACAGCCTCAGGAGGCAGAGAAATACATCCTGAAAGCTATCGAGAAAGCCACTGAGGCCGACAACCCTACCCGCATGGCGGTACTTCAAGGCATGGCATCGGAAATATTCCACGCCCAGGATAAGGACGACGAGGCCTTGGCCTATGTCGACCGTGCTATTGCGATTGACCAACAGTTGGGCAACGATGACAAGGTGACGGTTCGTCTGGTACAGAAGGCCTCCATATTTATTGGTCAAAAACAGTTTGGCAAAGCAGAGGAGATATTGTCGCGTGTCATCCCCAGCCTTCGAGAGTCTGGTAACCGTCTGTCACTGGGTATTGCCTGTAACAAGATGGGTATAGCCCTCCTATCGCAGAAGCGTCCCGACGAAGCTGTTCCTTATTTCCGCGAGGCCGCTGACATATTCTTTGAACTTGGCGACGGCCACAATGAAGTCTACTCGCAGAAGGGACTCTACGAGTCGCTATGGAAGAGCGCCCCCGATGAAGCAAAGTTGCACCTCGATCGTTTCAACACTCTAAAGGACTCTATATATAATAATGTGTCGGCCGAAACGCTGGCACGTTACAATGCGGAGTTCGGCAATGACTGGCTTGAGATTGACAACCACACCCAGCGCCTACAGAAGTGGGAGGCGCTGACGCTGGCTGTCATCATTGCCATTATCGGCGTCTGCGTGTGGCTAATCATGCGCCGCCGCAACCTGCGGCAAAAGGCTATCAACGCTAAGCTACGTGCAGACCTCCGACAACTCAACGAACAGTACCGCCTGCTGAACATCCAGTACGACAACGCCATGAAGAGCCAGAACCAGGAAGAGCCGGAGACCGATGACGAAAAAGAAGTGTCAGCTGCTGACCGCGAATTCTTGGAGAAGACGGTGAACACCATCAACCAGCTCATCAGCGATGGCGGCATCGATGCCACCACCGTTGCCGCCAGCCTCGGCATGAGCCTCTTCCAGTTCCGCCAACGCTTAGCACGTGTCACCGACGAGACACCACAGTCGTTCATTCAGATGATACGTATGCAGCGCGCGCGTCACCTGCTGGACCACCACCCCGAACTGAACATCAACGAGATTGCCATGCTTTGTGCCTACAACGACACCCCCAATTTCACCCGTGCGTTCAAGAAAACCGTCGGTATGACACCCACGCAATACTTGGAACGAGAGAAATAATATTCTGCATATTTTCCGTATTTAGCTCCAAAATAATGATGTTTTGGGGCTTTTTTCTGCCTGATTGCGCGAAATGACAAGAGAACTTTACGAAATGATAACGCATTTCAACGCTTTCCATCCTACCTTTGCAGTCGAAAACCAAACCTCGGATGAAAGGGGCAACCATAAACCTCAACCATGACAACGGAAAAGAAAAAATATCAGATTTCATCGTTGGACTATGCCCAGAACTATCTTGAGCGCCTGTTCGAGATCGAGGACTACATAGACACGCATCTGAACAAGAAGATCACCGCCATTGTCGAGGACATTGTGGACGAGAAACTCAAACATTATCATAAACCTAATTATTAATCATTAATTAAAAATCAAAACATGAGAACAGTTTTACAAAGATGGAAGACCTTGGTCCTCACAACTATGGTGGTTGCGGGACTGGGAAGTTCTGCCTCCGTACTGGCGGCTGCTTCCAACCAAAACGTCATGTGTGTGAAGACCAACACGGGAAAATATTTCCCTGTGGTTCGCGTCAGCATGATGGTCATCCCCGATGGTGGCTCAAAGTTCGACATTCTTCTCAAAGATGGCGAAGGTGAAGCCGGTGTCGAGAGTATCAGTTTCGAGAAACATACTGAGTCTGTTGACTTCAGTCTGTACCAAACCGAGAGTGATGGGTCGGCTTACATCGATTTGACGAAGCCTGTCTATCTGTACACCAACACAGGCAAGTATTGGTTGGTAAAAGATCTGCCTCTTATGAAAGTTCAAGAAGGTTCCAGCCTTATTGACATCACTGTTGGCAGCAATGAGGAAAAGGGTGTCGCTGCGGTTTTCTTCTACCGTGGTACTGAGGATGGCTTGAATGAGGCCGTGCAGACCGCTACAGGCATTCAAAATCCCGCTACGGCACCAGCCGCTGAGAAGCTCACGCTGCAGACGCCCATCAGTGAGCAGATGTATATTTCCGGCTGTGGCAACGCCAGCACGGCAATGATCTACTCTCTCGACGGCAAGCAGATGGCCAAGGCTCCCGTTGCCAATGGCTGCACCGTCGTCTATGTCGGCCAGCTTCCAGCAGGCATCTATGTGCTACGCGTAGGAAACAAAGCTATGAAGTTCACCAAAAAGTAAATTTATTATTAGTAACCATTTTAAATAAGACATATTATTATGAAAAAGATATTCACAACACTCGCCATGGCAGCTTTTGCCTTGACAGGTTTCGCACAGGCCAACCAGCAGTATTTCCGTGTAGAATTTACCATGCCTATCGTCAGTGACGGTTCAGGCGGTGCCACCAGTGTAGCCTCAGGAATGAAGGACGACTACACCTACTGCAACCCCGAGCATCAGTATCTTGACTTCCAGGCCGGTGGAAACATTGTCACCGTCGGAACCAATGGCCCTCGTGACAACAGCGGAGCTAACGGAACAGCTATGCCCATGTCTTTCCGCAGCACGACGACTTCGTTCAATGCAAACTCTGCATTCTATCTTGACAATAGCCGTACCGCCCAGTACAACACTTCTCAGGGTCGTGCCGAGATTGCCAAGTATCCCTATCAGGTAGACCGTATCAAGAAAATTACTGCTTACAGCATCCCTGTTCAGAAGGTGTCGCTGATTGACTCTACTGCTACCCATGAGATCACCTTCGTTGGCGACGGCAAGAAGTACCGTGTATCGGAGTTCACTTTCGACCGTCTGCCCCGCAACGTGGCCGAACTGAAGACTCTTATGGAGAATGCTGACGGCAGTCGCGTTGCTGCCACCCAGAATCCTATGTTCATCGCTGCCGTGATGTATCTTGTATGGCCCCGCCTGCTCGACTGCAGTCAGGACTGCCGCGACATGATAGACTATCTCTATGGTGCACAGTACAAGAGCCTTAACACCTACGGCATCTCTAACCAGAGTTTCCAGAACGTCTGTATCGGTCACTTCAACAAGGATGCCAACGGCTTCTACGAGCACTACCAGCTCTTCCAGTTCTTTGATGGAGCAACTCCTCAGAACCAGTATAAGCCCAATGGTAAGGGTTATGGCTACGAGAATGGTCCGTACAAGGTTCGTGTGGCCTGGAGCAATGTTGCCCCCACGGAGCACTCTTCACAGCTCGACTGCACTATTTGCAACTTCCTGCTGATGCCTAATCCCAGTGGTGCAACCAAGGCCGACATTTCGTTCGAGGACCCCGTTCCCCACGTTGTAAAGGTACGTAGCACCAAGAAGACCGGTTGGTTCTTCTTCAGCAACGAGAAGACTTACTATGGCAAGGGTAAGGACCAGCGCGACGACGACTTCTAATCCCTACGATTATAAATAGAAAGAAGCCTCACACGATTTCCGTGTGAGTCTTCTTGTTTTTAAACGGCTTGCCTATTTTGTTTTTGCTGCCAAGCGGAACTGGTGGCGATAGACGAGACAGGCCATGGCCAGATAGGCGGCTGCCTGAATCCAAAGAATTCGGATCTCGGGAAGTATCTGGTCGAAGGTGGCTCCCATGGAGTTGACACGGATGAAGGCGCGGACACCAAAGGTGCTGGGGAAGAGCCAGGAGACGCCCTGCCAGGCTCCGGGGATGTTGGACTCTGGCCACGATACGCCGGTGAGGAAGAGTAGGGGCACGGAGATGAACACCATCAGCAACATGACGTTCTCACGGTAGCGCACGAGACAGGAGACGGTCATGCCGAAGAAGACGCAGGCCAGGATGTAGGGGATCATCATTAGCAGCAGGTCCCAGGCGTTGGCCAGTTGCGGGAATGAGAACATGTGCGGGACGGCCATGGTGAGGTAGGCTCCGGTGACGGCAGCTACCATGCCGTAGCAGAGGGCCTTGCCGCTGACGATGCGGTAGGCTCCACGGTAGTGCGGGTTGTCGTCGGGGATAAGCTGGCTGTTGCGGTTGCGCTCACGGGTGGTACCCGCAGCCATACCGATGCCGAGGGCGAGCGTCTGCTGCAGGATAAGAATGAGTACGGCGGGAAGGACGCAGGAGCCATAGCCGCCGGAGGGGTTGAAGAGTGCCACATCGGCGACGGCCAGGGGTTGGGCGGTGATGGCGTCCTCGCGCTTGGTGAAGTTGCCTGCCTTCTTGATGTTCAGTCCTGCACCGAGACGTGAGGCCTCGACCACAGCAGTCTGGTAGATGGCCTTGTAGGTGAGCATGAGCGACATGTCGCAATAGACGCTGACGGTGCCCTGTTCGCCGCGGAGGACACGCGTGGCGAAGTCCGAGGGGATGAGATAGATGCCGCGGACCAGCTGGCGGCTGATGAGCGAGCGTGCCTCGTCGAGGTCCTCGGCATAGTACTTCACCTGAACGTCAGAAGAGGCATCACAGTCGTGGATGAACTGACGTGACAGTGCGGAGTGCGACTGGTCGACGACGACCACGGGAACTTCGTGGACGGTCTCGTTATTGTATATCCACGAGTAGAGCAGGGGATAGCCCAGCGGGACGATGACGAGGAATATCAGCATGCCCTCGTCGCGGATAATCTGTCGCATCTCCTCTCGCCAGATATACAGGGTATCGGTGAGACTCTCCTTGAGTTTATGGAATATAGACATAGTTGAGCATTGCGTTTTTAACTTTACTGATAACGAACCAGGGCATCAGCGTGAAGGCAATGAGTGCCACGAGGTGGAACCAGGCGTCGATGAAAGGGAAGCCGTTGAACACCGTCATCTGGTAGAGCATGAAGTAGTGGCGCAGGGGAATGAGCCACGACAGGGCCTGCAGTGGGGCGTCCATTCCGATGATGGGGAACGTGGAGCCGCACATCGAGAAACCGAGTACCGACCACAGCGAGCAGACACTCATCGACATACGCAGCGAGGGCATCAGGCCGAAGACGAAGATGCCGAAGCTAATCGAGCCGAAGACCTGGAGCAGGCAGAGACAGACGATGTTCCACACGCTGCCAAGGCGGGGGAAGTGTAGTACGCCATAGAGGTAGTATTGGAAGAGGAAGACGACAAGTAGGAACACCAATGCGTGGACAATGTACTTGCCGAGGATGGCCACGACGATGTTGCCGTTGGCGCGTTGTAGCCACTCTTTGCCGGTGTCGAACTTCAGCTCCATACCGAGAGAGTATGCTGAGAGCAGTGTCATGAAGAGAATCATGATGCCCGGCACGAGGGCGGTGGTCAGATAGACGTTGTAATTGGCCTCGGGATTGACCGTCGGGTGAGCATCGATACTGACGGGCTGCAGGGCCGACTTGATCTGGCGTGGTGTGGCTCCCTTGGCACTGAGCACGGCTTGTCCTACGGCCGCCGACCCCAGCGCAGCGATGGTCTTCAGATCCTTCGAAGCCATCGAACCAGCTGTCATACACGTCATAGTGTAGTAGTAGGAGAGTTTCGGCTGGCGGCCTGCCAGCAGCTTCGAGGCCATACCCTCGGGAATGTAGAGGAAGGCGTAGATCTTGTTCTCCTGTATGGCATTACGAGCCTCGGTGACCGACGCAAAATGGTACACTACCCGCGAGTTCTGCATGGCATCGAGATTGCGGACGAGACTGCGCGACGTGGTGCTGTTGTCCATGTCCACTACACCGATGGGCAGGTCCTGTGGTACACCCTCGTCGAGCATCGTCGTGAAGAACAGCACCGTCAGCAGCGGAAATATCACCATGCAGATGCCGTAGATGCGGTTCTTACACAGGATGCCGAGCTCACGCAGCGCAATGTCGAGGATTTGAGAAATATATTTCATACTTGTTTCAAATTAGTAATGAGTAATTATGATTAGCCCTGCAGCTGCATTTGCGGCTATGGAGCTCTTTTTTAGTGGCTTGCGAGGTAATCATAATTGCTAATTACTCATTGCTAATTACTTATTTAACAAAACCGACATGCCGGGACGGATGCCGTCGAGCTTCTCCGTCGGACGGGCTTTCACCTCGAAGGTCTTTTGGTCGTACTGGCCGCTGGCTTTTGTGGCCTTCCAGACGGCGAACGAGCCTTTGTCCTTCATGTGGAAGACCTTCATCTTCATCTCCTTGTCGAGGGCAGGCAGCGTCACCGTCACCTCGGCACCTACCTGCACGCCCTTCAGCTGGTCTTCACGGATGTTGAACGTGGCCCACAGGTCGTCCATCATGGCGATGGACATGATGGGTGTGCCGGTACCGACGAGTTCACCAACCTTCGGATAGACATCGGTAACCTCGCCGTCCATCTGTGCCACCTGAACGGTCTCACGGATATAGCTGGTCACCTCCTGCACGGCGCCGCGGGCCTGTCCGACGGTGGCCGATGCCGCCTGACGCTCCTCCTGACGGGCCCCGTTCAGTGCCATCTCATACTGGCTCTGGGCGGCTTTTGCCTGAGCCTGTGCCGACTTGTAGAGGGCCTCGGCCTCGTCGCGCTTCTGTGCCGACACCACCTCCTCGTCGTAGAGCTGCTGTACGCGGTTGTACGACTTCTCGGCAATCTCCAGTCCGGCCTTTGCCTGCTCCAGCAGCTGGCGTGCGGTCTGAATCTGCTCCTTACGGGCACCGTTGCGGGCCATCAGCTCTATGGCCGAGGCAGCGTCGACAGCGCTCTTGGCCTGTGTCATCTTGGCCTCCACTTCGGGAGCCTCGATAATGGCCAGCGTGTCGCCGGCCTTCACGTAGTCACCCTCCTGAACGCGGAGTTCCAGGATGCGGCCGGGCACCTTGCTCGATACACGGTACTCTTCGACCTCCATCTCGCCCTGTATGACGTCCGGATTCCGACCTAAGGCCAGGAAACCGATGAGAGCGACGATGGCTACTACTGTCACGAATCCTGCGATAGCCAGCAGGATATTGTTATGCTGTTTTTTTGCTTGGTCTGACATAATGTGTTTTATTTGGGGTTATTCTAATGTTCCGAGGGCCTTCTGCAACTCCACCTCCGAGAGCTTGACACCAATCTCGGCATCAATCTTCTGCGACTGTGCCAACTGCCAGGCCGTCTGTGCCTCCATGACTGTGGTGTGCGACACCGTGCCCTCCTTGAAGCCAAGGTTGGCCATGCGGAGGTTCTCTTCTGCGTTGGCTATGTTGGCGTTGGCCATCGCCAGTTTCTTGCTGGCCTCGTTGACGCGGAAGCTGCTCTGGTTCACCTGCAGCTCAATCAGCTCGCGTGCATCGGCCAGTTCCAGGTTGGCGATGGTCGTGGCCCCCTTCGAGGCGCGCACCTTATACTTTACATCGCCCCAGTTCCAGACGGGTATGCGCATGACGACGCCCACGCTCCAGAGGCCGGAGAACTTCTTCTCGAAGCCGTTGAACGTGTTGGGGTTCATCACGGAGTATCCGCCTGACAGCAGCACCTGTGGCAGGTTGCCCGCCTTTAGCACGTTCGTCGTCTGTTGGCTCAGTTCGACGGCGTTCTGGAGCAGTTTCAGCTCGGGGCGGATGGATGATTGATGGTTGATGGTGGATGGTGGAGGGAGGATGGTGGATGGTGAATGGTTGATGGTGGATGGTGGTGTCTCCTCGTCGGCCAGCGTGATACGCTCGTCTACGGGCAGTCCACAGAGTTGGCAGAGCAGCATCTTCGACAGCACCAGACCGTCGCTCGCCTGCGTCAGTGCCATCTCTGCCTCGTTCACCCTTACGGCTACGCTCAGTCCGTCGCCCTTCGTGGCCACGCCGTTGGCAATCATCTTCTGTACGTCGCTGTTTAGCTTCTTTACCAACTCGAGGAAGCTCTCTGCCAGCTTCTGCTTCTGGCGTAGCGACACCACCTGCCAGTAGGCGTGGTCAATGTTGTAGACAATATCCTGGCGCCTCGCCTCCAGACTGTTTGCTGCCATCTCCTCGCCGATGTCCGCCATCTTGTTGGCTGCCACTATGGCGCCACCCATGAACACGGGTTGGTTCACCATGACGGCCCCGGCATAGAGGTTGCGCGTGTCGGTGTTAAGGGCGTCAACGAATCCCTGTCCCAGTCCGTTCAGTACCGCCTCGAGGTTGCTGAATCCCTGTCCTAGTAGCTGGGCTATGCCCTCCGTCGACAGCCCCATCACCTGCAGGGCCTGTAGCGTCTGTGGCGGTAGCTGCGAGAGCGTTCCGGCCACCTGCTGCTGCATACCGTTGCTGAGGCTGGTACCGATCTGGGGGAACGAGGTTTTCTGCTCATCGTTGAGCAGGCTTATGGGCTTACTTGTGTGTTGGTAAGTGCCGACAGCACTCACATGCGGCAGGTACTTCGTACGAGCCGCTTTGCGTGTGTTGGCAGCCACCTCCCGTTTGATTCTTGCCACCGACATCTGTTTGTTGTTCTTCAGCGCCATAGCCCTGCAGCTGTCCAGCGTCAGCAGCCTCTGGGCTCCGCTGCTGAGCGGTGTCAGCACCAGCAGTCCGAGCATCACCGCCCGGGCCGTGGTCGTCATAGTCGTTTTCATTGACATATTCATAGTCAGTACCTTATTTGTTTTTTCAATTACGTTCGTCATTATCATCATTCGCGTGGGCAAAGATAGAAAGAAAAGTGGAGAAATGCAATGTTTTCTGAAAAAAAGTAGGAAATGTGCCAGATAATGTGTAAATTTGCACAGATTTCTATGAAGAGAACCGTAATTCTATCAATATTGCTGCTTGTCATGAGTATGACGCTCATGGCACAGGGCGGTTTGTATTTCACGAGTGACAAGCTGTCGAGTACCATCATCACAAGTATCTGTCAGGATAAGGCCGGCTACATCTGGATAGGCACGGAGTACGGCCTGAACCGCTTCGACGGCTATACCTTCACCGTCTACAAGAACAACCCGCAGGACTCGACGTCGCTCATGTTCAACATCGTCAATAAGGTGTTTTGTGACGATGAGGGCAACCTGTGGGTAGGTACGAACAAAGGTCTCCAGCGTTACGATTACGTGACGGACAGGTTCTTGACATACCACTATCCCACGAAGATGCAGGCCCGCGTGGCAGACATCTGTCAGCTGCCCGATGGCAAGGTGTTTGTGGGAACCTCGGGACGCGGACTGTTCCAGGTCGATGTGAAGGGACGCACGATGACGCTCCTGAAGGACTATAAGGCGAATAAGGATGACGATTTCTTCGGCTATATGCTGGTGGACTCCGAGGGTGGCCTATGGCACAGCGGTGTCAACGGTTTCAGCGTGAGGATGCCTGGCCAGCGTCCGGAGCTGTTCACGATGCTGTCGGAACCGCCCACATCGTTTGAGGACATCGGGGGAAAGATTCTGATGCTGACACGCGACGCCATGATGGTCTACGACAATGGCCGCTTTCAGGCCGACTACTTTGACTTGTCCGAGGTGTCGGTGCCGAATATCCACTTTTGGACAGCCATGCGCGACCACTTGGGGAATGTCTACATCGGTACCCGCGGCAACGGCCTGCTGTGGATTCCGCGTGGTTCGCGGAAGGTGCAACGCTACATGGTGAACGTCCCCGGTATCAATATGGCGACGAGCAACATCCGTACGATGATGGAAGACCGCCAGGGAAACATCTGGATAGGCTGTCGCAGCAAGGGGCTGTTGCTGTTGCCGAGCCGCAAGGCGCCGTTCACGACGTGGAGTTTCTCTAACCAGAAGAAGGACATCGGCAACTATGTCTCGTCAGTATGCAAGGGCGACGGCGGCATCGTCTGGTGTACCGTCCAGAACGAAGGCGTCTTCGGCTTCAACGCCGACGGTCAGCTCGTTGCCAACCCCCAGTCTCCGAAGGACGTGGAGTTCATTGGCCGAGACCGTACGGGCACCTACTTCCTGGGCACGGGAAGCCGTGTCTACGAGTATGATCCCCAGACTGGTCATTCGCGACAGATCATAGAGTTTATGGCCGACAAGCTGAACACGATGGCCGATGACGGCCGTGGTCACCTTTTCTTCTCGGCGTTCAGCAAAGGTCTGCTGCGCTACGACCGGGCGACGGGCCAGACGCGCCTGTTCTCACAATCGGACGTAGAGACACCGGAACGGGGCCGCATGTGGAACAACTGGGTGATGTCGATGACCGTCGACCGCAATGGACGCGTGTGGATGGCCACTGCCGACGGTGTGTGCTGCTACGACGACGCAACGAGCAGTTTCAAGCCCTATGGGTGGAATGTGCTGCTGGATGGTGCCCGCTGTGAGTGTCTGTGCGAGACACGCGAGGGCAACATGCTTATCGGTACGATGGGAGGCGTCTACGTCTGGCGCAGGAACACGGGCGTGCTGGAACTGCTCCCGAACTCCGAGCCACTGAAAGGCATCAGCATCACCTATATTGTCCAGGACCAGGACGGCGACATCTGGTGTTCGACGTCGATGGGTATCTGGTGCTACCGTTCCTCCGAAGGGAAATGGATCAGCTACATCAGCGGCTCGGGACTGACGGTGAGGGAGTATGTGGCCCAGGCTGGCATCTATTCTGCCGAGGACAACACCATCTACTTCCCCACCAGCGACGGCATCACCACCTTCACCCCCCAGCAGGTGCGTAATGTCGCCACCGAGCCAGGAGAGATCAGGCTCACCAATATGTCGTGGGGCGGCCAGCAGGTGAGCACCTACGCTGAGGACGATCATTTCACGCTGCCCTATATCGATAATGTCATCTCGATGGAGTTCTCGCTGATGAATTTCCTCGATGCCGCCAACACCGTCTTCGAATACCGCATGGACGGCAGTGGCGACTGGGTGCCGGTCAGCGAGGGAAGAAATACCATCAGCTTCAACCACCTGCCCAGCGGCGACTACCGCCTGGAAGTACGCGCCACCGTCTCGGGTGTTGTCTCACCGTCGCGTACGTTCTTCATCACCATTGCAGCCCCGTGGTACCGCAGCCTTTACGCGTACCTATTATATATAGTAGGGCTGGTGGGGCTGATCGGACTGATAGGTTTCGTTTGGCGTCGCCACGTGCGCCAACAGCTGGACGAGGACAAAATGAAGTTCCTCATCAACGCTACCCACGACATCCGCTCGCCGCTGACACTCATCATGTCGCCCCTTGAAAAAATAAAGAATGAGAAAATTGAGAAACTGAAGTCGATAGAAGACTTTCAATCTTTCAATTCTTCAGTTCTTCAGCCTTCCATTGAAGTCATCGACAGCAATGCCCATAGAATCATGAATCTGGTGAATCAGATTCTTGACATCCGAAAGATAGACAAGCAGCAGATGCACCTGCAGTGTCGTGAGACCGACATGACGAAATTCGTGAAGAGCATTTGCGGCTTCTTTGAGTACAACGCCCAGCAGCGTAGCATCACGTTCACGTTCGATGCCCCTTCGGAGGCAGTGATGGCATGGGTGGACCGCACACAGTTCGACAAGGTTGTGTCGAACCTGCTCTCGAACGCCTTCAAGTACAGCTTCGACCACGGTGACATCGGCGTGACGCTGACCACCGGTCATGACGACAGCGTGCGTGGGCCGCTGCGTGACTATGTCGAGCTGAGCGTCACCGACAACGGCACAGGCATGCGCGACGACACCCTGAAGCATCTTTTCGACCGCTTCTATCAGGGTAAGAGCGGCAAGTCTGCCCATGTTGAAGGGACGGGCATCGGACTGAACCTTTGTAAGA